>SXGT01527141.1_pt1 | contig 40916 bp, 35 predicted proteins | sample 3176221 | NCBI WGS metagenome assembly SXGT01 (sample SAMN11356862, study PRJNA531348) | freshwater metagenome | isolation source: freshwater sample F1-120 | place: China: Fuxian Lake, Yuxi | collected 2017-12-25
ATCGTGCTCGACATCGACGTGCAGGGCGCCCGCCAGGTGCGCGCGCGGATGCCCGAGGCCGTGTCGGTCTTCATTCTGCCGCCCAGCGTGGCGTCGATGGAGGCACGCCTGCGTTCGCGCGGCGACCCCGACGAGGTGATCCGTCGGCGGATGGCCCAGTGCGCCGAGCAGCTCGCGGGTGCCCGCGAGTACGACTACCTCGTGCTCAACGACGATCTCGCCGCGGCGCACGTGCAGTTCCAGTCAGTCCTCGTCGCCGAGTTGTTGCGACGCGAGCGACGCATGGGCTGGGTCGACAGGCTCTAGCTACTGCGGCGCCTTCATCCCGAGCCGGTCGAAAATGAAGGCGTACATGTCGGCCGAGTACTCGATCGTCTGCGCCACCTTGTCGGCGCCCCCGTGGCCCGCGTTCTTCTCAATGCGCAGCAGCGGCGCCGCGCCACCCTTGTCGGCCGCCGCGACGGCCGCCACGAACTTCCGGGCGTGCATCGGGTCGACGCGGTCGTCATGGTCGGCCGCGAGCATGAGGAGGTCGGGGTAGTCGGTGCCAGCCTTGACGTTCTGGTAGGGCGAGTAGGCGAGCAAGGTCTTGAACTGCGCCGGATCTTCCGCCGAGCCGTACTCGGGGATCCAGGTGCGCCCCGACCCGAACTGGTGGTAGCGCACCATGTCGAGCAGCGGCACCGCACACACCACCGCACGGTAGAGCTCCGGGTGCTGCGTCATCGCCGCTCCCATGAGCAGTCCCCCGTTACTGCCACCGTTGATCGCTAGCTTCTCGGGACTGGTCCAGCCCTGATCGACGAGGTACTGCGCAGCACCGGCGAAGTCGTCGAACACATTCTGCTTCCTGTCGAGCTGACCGGCCTCGTGCCAGGCCTTGCCAAACTCGCCCCCACCCCGGAGGTTGGCGATGGCGTAGACCCCGCCGGCCTCCAGGAAGGGGTAGCGCGAGCTGCGGAAGTCCGGCGCGAGCGACACGTCGAAGCCACCGTAGCCGTAGAGCAAGGTGGGGTGCTTGCCGCCGGCCAGCACGTCGGCCCGGTGCACGAGGAACATCGGCACCTTCGTGCCGTCCTTCGACGTGTACCAGACCTGTTCCGACACGTATTTGCTCGTATCGACCGGGATCTCGATCTTCGCCCAGAGCTTGGCGGACAGGTCGCTCACCGCCAGCGAGTAGACTTGCGGAGGCGACGTGAACGACGAGAACTGAAAATAGGCTTCTTTGCTGCCTTTCTCTCCGGTTGGCGCCGAGGCCACGCCCACGCCGGGGAGCGCTTGTACCCGGGTGGTCTTGCCGTCGAGCGAAGCCCAGCGCACCTCGGTCTTGACGTCCTTCATGTAGGTGAGGGCGAGCTGCCCGCCGACGATGGCGAAGTTATCGAGGGTGGCCGCCGGATCTTCCGGAACGATCTCCTTCCACGCCTTGCGGTCGATCTTCCTCGTGGAGGTCTTGAAGATGCGCTTTCGTGGCGCGCCCTCGTCGGTGAGGATGTAGAGCTCGTCTTTGTGCTCGTCGACCAGGTAAAGGGCGGGCGACCCCACCGACAACGGGCGAAAATCCTTGTCTTTGCGAAGATCCTTCACCCACACGTCGCTCGCGTTCCAGCCGTGGAAAACGCTCACCCAGAGGTAGTTGCCGTCGTCGGAGAGCGCGCCATCGAGGAAGGTGGCCGGGTTGCCGGTGCGGGGGTGGATCTGCTTGTCGGTGGCAGGGTCGGTGCCCAGCGCGTGGTAGCGAAACTCGGTGTAGCCGGGGCGTTCGTCCACGGGGATCGACGCGTCGGTGGGCAACCACTCGTAGTAGAAACCCTTGCCGTCGGGGGTCCAGTCGACGGAGGCGTACTTGGCGCCGGGGATCAGGTCGATGTTCGAGAGCTCGCCGCTCTGCACGTCCAGTACGCGGAGAGTGGATTCGTCGGCCGCGTTGGCCTTCTCGGTGTACGCGAGCTTCGTGCCGTCGTCGGAGGGGAACCAGTCACCCAGCGACCGGGGAACGTCGCCCGCCCAGGTGTTCGGATCGAGAAGCACCTGCTCGGGGGCCGAGGCGTTGGCGCGCCAGTAGAGCACGCCCTTGTCCTGGTCGGCCCGACGTCGGCTGTAGAACAGGCGTTCCCCGCGCTGCGCTGGGACGCTCACGCTATCGACATAGTAGAGCTCGCGGAAACGTTTGGCCAGCCAGGGCCGCGCGCCGAGCTTGTCGATCTGGTGTCGCGAGTAGGCGTCGTAGGCGGACATCCACGTCTGCACCTCCGGGGCTTTCTCGTCTTCCAGCCAGCGATACGGGTCGGGCACGCTCAGGCCGTGCAAGGTGTCGGCGATGTCTTCCCGTCGAGTCGACGGCGCCTGAGGTTCGGGCGGCGGCGCGGGAGGGGCTTCCACGACCGGCGCGGGCTCGGCTGGCTTCGGCGTGCAGGCGAGAAACAGGGCGAGGAGCATGGCAGACCCGGGGAGGCGCCCCCGTCTATCCGCCTCCTTGCGCCAGGGATGCTGCCCGAGGAGCGTCGGGTCTGCTAGGCTTCGCATGCCGATGCTGCTCCTCGCTGCGCTCGCCCTGGCCGGGCCCCCAGACGTCGATACCCCGCTGAAGGGAACGTCGAAGGCCAAGAAAGATGCTGCTTTGCTGATCACGGTGGAGGACTACAAGCTCCTCGCCGACGTGTCCTACGCCACGCGCGATGGCGACAGCCTGCAGGCTTGGCTGTCGACAACGCACGGCGTCGAGCGCATCGAGCGCGTGCAAGATCCAGATAGAAACACGCTTCGTCGGAAAATTGACGACGCGGCGCGCGCGGTGCGGCGGGGCGGGACGCTCTGGGTGTACTTCGCGGGCCACGGCGCGGTCGACGAGCAAGGGGCGCGCACGCTGCTCACCCGAGAGGCCACGCCGGAAGCCGCCTCGGGCGTGGCGCTCAACGACCTCGTGTCCGACCTGGCGGACTCGCGCGCCAAGCAGGTGATCATCGTGCTCGACGCCGGCTTCGGCGGCGTGGGCCGGCTGGGCGAGCCCCTTGGCCTGCCGACGCGGGCCGAGATTCCGCCACTCGCGACCCCCGCCCAGAAGAACGTGAGCGTGTGGGCCGCGGCGGCGGGCGCCGAGTCCCCAGTGGCCTACCCCGACGCGGGCCACGGGATGTTCACCTACTTCCTGCTCGGCGCGCTCCGCGGCTGGGCCGACGGTGCCACCGGAGGCAAAGCCAACGGTGACGTGACGCTGGAGGAAGCCGAGTCCTACGTGTCCAAGACGGTCAAGCAGGTAGGCGGCAAGCTGTGGAACCCCAGTAAAGAAACTCGCGAAGACGTGATCAAATGGAGCCTCGCGAGGTCGAGCCAGCTGGAGATCGGTCCTGACAAAGACCTGCTTGCCACGCTGGCGCAGGCCGAGAAAGCGCGCCGCGTGAAGGAAGCCACCGACAGCATGATCTCGGTCGCCAACGCCGAGTGGCTGGAGATCGCCGTCACGACGGCGGTGGCCTCGCCAGCGGGGATCGAGCGGCTCAACGCCTTCATCAAGAAGTACGAGCTGGCGACGGTCTCGGTGGACGGCGTCGCCACGGCCATCGTGGTGCCCCAGGTGGCCGACGCGCGGGCCCGACTCGACCAGTTCGCGCGCGACGAGCTCAAGGCCAAGGGCAAGAAGAAGAAGAAGCGCGGCACCAAGAAGACGAAGGCGCCGGCGCCCCCCGCCGTGTCGGTCACCGCCGCCTGCGACGACCTCATCAAGCTGGAACCCGCGGCCATGTCGGGGGCCCTGACCACGGAGCAGATCGCCTGCGTGGAGTCGAAGATCGCGATGTCGCAGAAGCAGACTGAGCGCGACAAGCTCAGCCGCGTGCTGCTCGCCAACGCCGATAGTCGCGCCGACGTGGAGGAGTGGATGCGCCTCACGGCGCGGCACCTCGAGGACATCGACCGCTCCGACCCCGACCTCTGCTTCCGCTACGCGATCACGCTGTCGCGAACGGGCACTCTGGAGGATGGCGAGGAGGTGCTGCAGTGGATCGGCTACGCGCTGGAGAACAAGCAGGCCTGGCAGGGCCCCACCTACATGTCGCGGGTGTACAACCTGTATCGATTGCAGGCTGAGGTCGCGACACGGATGTGGATCGACGCCGAACAGGACTTCCAGGAGGAGCGGAACGAGGAGAACAGCCTCAACGCCGAGGAGTTCCGAGGCTTCGCCAAGAACACGGCGCGGGAGTGGCTCGACTACGCGCGCGTGTCGGGCCAGGACCCCGACCGCGCCTATGCGCTCTGCCAGGCCGCGGCGGGCTCGCCCAACTTCTGCGCCGAGACCGGGGCGGTCACACCGGCCGAGTAGCCGGGCACGTTAGCCGACCCCAGATGCCTCGCGTGTACGTCCATACCTTCGGCTGCCAGATGAACGAGTCCGACTCCGGCAAGATGCGCGCGTTGCTCGGGAAAGACGGGTTCGAGGCCACGGAGGAGATTCACGACGCCGACGTGGTGATCATCAATACGTGCTCGGTTCGTGAGAAGCCGGAGCAGAAGCTCCATAGTTTCCTTGGACGCGTGTTGCCTCAGAAACGTAGTCGCGCGCTGACGGTGGGGATCGCCGGCTGCCAGGCCCAGGTCGATGGCGAGCGGCTCTTCAAGAAATACCCAGCCGTCGACCTGGTTTTCGGTCCCGACGCCGTGCACCGGGTCAACGACATGGTCCGCGCTGCGCGCGAGCGTCGGGTGCTCGACACCGAGTTCCTCGACGGCGACGCCTACCCCTTCGTGTCCGACCTCGACCCCGCCGCGCAGGGACAGGTGGCGGCCTTCGTGACGATCCAGAAGGGCTGCGACAACCGATGCACCTTCTGCATCGTGCCGGCGACACGGGGCGACGAGGTGTCGCGACCGCTCGCCGAGGTCGTCGCCGAGGTCAGGCGCCTCGTGGATCACGGCGTGAAGGAGTTCACCCTCATCGGGCAGAACGTCAATTCTTACGGGATCAAGATCCCCGGTCACCCGAGCTTCGCCGAGCTGCTCCGCGCGGTCCACGAGGTGCCTGGCGTGGAACTGATTCGCTACACCACGTCGCACCCCCGCGACATCGGCGCCGACGTGGTTTCCTGCTACGCCGAGCTGCCGCGCCTCGCGTCGCACCTTCATCTACCTGTCCAGAGCGGCAGCGACCGGGTGCTGAGGCGCATGAAGCGTTTCTACACCCGCGAGCGCTATCTCGAGGTGGTGGCCCAACTCCGGGCGGCGCGCCCCGATCTCGTGCTCAGCACCGACGTGATTTGCGGTTTCCCCGGCGAGTCGGACGCGGACTTCGACGAGACGATGAGCTTGCTTGAACGTGTGCAGTTTCACGCGAGCTTCTCCTTTCGTTACAGCCCGCGCCCGGGAACGCCCGCGCTGCGCCTGCTCGACGAGGCGGTGCCGGAGGCCGTCGCGCAGGCGCGTCTTGAGCGACTCCAGTCGCGACAGCGGGCTATCGCCCTGGCCGCCCACCAGTCGCTGGTTGGGAGCGTCCAGCGGGTGCTCGTAGAAGGGCCGTCCGCCCACGACGAGGGGGTCGTCTGCGGTCGCACCTCCACGTTCAAGACCGTCAACTTCCCGGGTTCCACCGACCTGACCGGGAGTTGGGTCGACGTGCAGATCACGCGCGGCTTCGCGAACACGCTGCGCGGCGAGCGGGCGGAAAACTCCGGGAAGACCTGAGGCCTGCCGCCGGTCAGGCCCCCGCCGCCGCTCCGATGGCGCCGAGGAAGACCATCGCGAAGAGGAACAGGAAGTAGGCCAGCATGAACAGCGCCATGCCGGCGAAGAACATCCCGAGCATGGTGCCGATTGCGCCGCCCACGAGGCCGGCCGTCGCGGCGGATGAGCCCGTCGCGCTCAGGCCGCCGCGGTTGATCATGCCCGCCTTGTAGAGCGCATAGAGGCCAAGCGGGAGCGCCAGGAGCCCCGTCATGTAGCAGGAACACAGGGCCAGCGCGTTGAGCATGAGCGACCCGACGGCCGCCCACATCGCGGCGACGGCGTCGGTGTCGCCCGCGCTCGACATCGCCACACCCGGGACCGGCGGCGCCTCCGGGTAGCCGTAGGGATCGAGCGCCAACTACTTGCCGAGCGTGTACTTGGCGGACCGCGTGAAGAGGAGCTCGGGCTTGCCCGCGCCGCTCGCCGCCTTGCCCACCTTCACCTCGAGCACACCGGCGCCCGCGGGCACGGGCGCGAAGAGGCGGAAGAAGTGGACGGAAGGGCCCTTGTCGGCGATCGAGTCGCGCGTGACACTCGCCCGGGACTCCGACACCTTCTTGCCGTCGGCGTAGACCTCGGCGACGAGCCAGTAGGCCACGCCATCGAACTCCGCCTTGCTCTTGGCGTAGAGCACGGGCAGTTCCACCACCACCGCGTCGGTGTCGGCGAAAACCACGACGGGCGCCCAGTTGTCTCCCAGAGGCTTCGCCCCGCTCACATCGACAGGCATCTTGGTGCTGCCGCCGAGCACCTTGGCGGCGCTGTCGAAGCCGCTCAGGTCACGCTCTGGGTCGACTTTCAGCGAGGCATCGGCCTTGGGCGTGGTGGGGATGTCGAACTCTTCCTCGTCGTCGTGGAAGGCCGTCGAGTCGGGAACATCGGCGTTGGCACCCTTCTTCTCGTTGGGGTCCGGCTCTTTGAAGAAGTCGTCGTCGTCGTCGGCGACGGCCACGCTGGGTGGTGCCGCGTCGTCGGCGAAGGCCGTGCCGGAGAGGGCGGCGAGCAGCAGGAAACAGGTCATCAGGCACTCCGGGCGCGCGTCCATGCGCGGGGTCACGATACACGGGAACGCACAAACGTCAAGGATGCAGAACCCCTACCTCGTCGCCGATTCCCGGCAAGCCGCCCGGGAGTACACCGCGATAGCCCGGCTCGCGACGGTGTGTTTGCCCGGGGTGGCTGCGACCGTGGCGATGGTTCTGGCGGGCCCAGAGGCCTTTCCCTGGGCGCAGGCGTCGGGTTCGTACTTCGCCAGCGCCGGTGCTGGTCACGCCGCGCGTGTCGGCGTTGCTCTCGCCGGCGCCATGGCCCTGCTGGCCTACGATGCCGGCGTGCGTGGTCCCGACCGGGGGCTGGTCGATATCCACCCGGTCCTCGCCGCGCCGTACCTCCACGCTCGACGGCGCCGCGTGGCCGTCGCGGGCGTGCCCTGGCTGGTAGGCGCGCTGCCGTTGTTGTTTCCTCTGGGTCGCGACATCGCGTTCCTAGTCCCCGCCGCGCTCCTCGTTGTCGGCGGCTGGGCGGCGGGGCAAGCGTGCGGCCTGGCCTTCGCCCTTCGCGCCCCCAGCGCGGCGTTGTCGCCGTCGGTGGCACCGCTGTTGGACGCTGTTCGTGGTGCCAACCCGAGGCCCCAGGCGGCCCTCATCTGGGCGCCCGGCGCGGCCCTGGCGCTCGCGGGCAGCGCCGTGGTGGCCGGAGCCTACGGCCTCGCGGCAGGTGGGGGCGCGACGCTCGCCATTGCCTTGCCCTTCACTTGCTACCGCCTGGTTTCTCGCTGGGTGCGCCCATCCGCCCGCGACCTCTGCGCGATCCCGGCTGTCGTCAACGAGGTCGACGCGGCCTGGGCTTCGGTCGACGCCGCGGAGGAGGGCGCGCGGGTGTACCTCGAGGGCCCTGTCCGGTGGCTGCCTCGCGCGTGGCGCCCCGAGGTCTTGCGCCACTTGCGGCACGCCTGGCGGGAACACCGCGGCTATCTGGGCGCCACCTGGGCGCTGGTCGCGGTCGCCACCGTGGCCGTCTTGTCTCGCGACGACCTCGCGGCCCCCTCGCTCGTCCTCTGTCTCGCGACACTGGGCGCGCTTGGCCCCCGGCTCGCGGCTGCCGACCCGCGATGGCTCGACCTCGCCCTGCCGCGGCCGGGCATCGTCCGGGGCCGAGCCGTGGCGTTGGGGCTCTACATGGCCGCCGCAGGGTGCGCGCCGGCCGTGCTGTCGCTCCTCACCGGCCAGTGGCCCGTGGCGGCGATGGCGCTCGCTTGTGGACCCGTGCTCGCCCAGGGGGGTGCCCGTTTGCGCACCCCGGCGTTCCTGGTCCTTGCGGTTAGCCTCGTCGCGGTGAGCAGCGCGCAGTGATCGAGGTCGTCGACCTTCGGAAACGCTTCGGGCGGGCAACTGCCCTCGATGGCGTGAGCTTCACTGTTGCCCGCGGCGAGCGGGTGGCACTGCTCGGTCACAATGGGGCGGGGAAGTCCACCTTGATGAAGCTGCTCGCGGGGCAACTGCTGGCGGGCGAGGGGACGATCCGCGTGGCGGGGATCGACGTGGCGCAACAACCCGAGCGCGCCCGGGCGGCACTTGGCTACGTGCCCGAGGAGCCCCCGATGTGGGGCTACTTGAGCGCCCGCGAAACGCTCGAATTCGTTGCCGAGCTGCGCGGCGGTGGCGACGTTGCCGCAGCGCTCGCTCTGACTGGTCTCGGCGACGACGCGGACCGGCTGGTGCGCGAGTACAGCCAGGGCATGCGCCGGAAGGTGGCGATCGCCGCCGCGCTGGTGGCCGCGCCCCCCGTCCTGGTGCTCGACGAGGCGCTCAACGGCCTCGACCCGCCGAGCGCCTTACGCATCGCCGCGCACCTCGCGAGCATGGCCGAGAGCGGCACGAGCGTGCTTGTGTCCACGCACGTTGTCGACCTCGTCCCGCGACTGGCCGAGCGGGTTGTGGTCTTGCGGGCCGGTCGCGTGGTCGTCGACCGACCCGTCGACGAGATCGGCGCGAGCGGGCTAGCCGCGACCTTCAGCGATCCGTCGCCGTCCCCAGAGCCAACCTGAGCGCGGCCAGCTTGCCAAGGACCAACCGGTTGGCGGCGAGCGGTCCGCCCGGGGCCCAGTGCGGCCGCTCGGGCACCTCGCCCCGCGGGTGATCGTTGAGTTGGAACCAGGGGAGGTCGCCCTTCGCGGCCGCGCGCATCATGCGCTGCGCGTGCCGGACCTCCTGAGGTTGCGCGTGATCCGGCTGGGCCTGCAGGCGCACATACCCGCAGCTCAGTTGCCCCACTGAGCGGGTGGCCTCGCGACAGTTCCAGTAGCTGTCGTCGTCGAGACCGTGGCCGAGAGCGGGGACCATGATCGTGCCGCCGGCGGTGATGATCTCCCGGTCGCAGGGGCCCTCCCAGTCGACCAGCCAGCGCGCGGGGCACGGCCCCGGCCATCGCGACAGCGCGCCGACAGCGGCGGCCACACCGAGCGACAGCGACAACACGCCAAGGGCGCCGGTGCAAGCGGGGTCGGCCAGCGCCGCCGCGATCACCGCGCGAAGGTCGTCCTGGTGCTCCGGACCGCCGTAGTCTTCCTCGCCCCAGCTCTCGCCTCGCCCCGCCGGGTCGTGAAGGTAGACCACGTAGCCGAGGCGGGCGATCTCGTCGGCGCTCACGACGGCGGCGCGCGACATCAGCTGGGCGATGCCCTGGTGGATGGCGGGTGACACCACCACGGCGGGGAGGGGACCAGCACCGCTCGGTCGAACCCGCACCGCCTTGAGACGGTAGCCGCAGCTGCTGAGCAGCTCCATCGGGGTGAGTTCTACGCCCGTCCGGTGCAACCGTGCTCGCGCCCCACGGAGCGTAGCCCCGAGCTTCCAGGCCACGCGGACGGCGGGAGAAACAGGCTGGTCGGGCACGGCGCGAAGCTAACTAGAGGGACTCGAGCTCGCGGGGCACCACGTAGTCGAGAAACTCACGACGGGCCTGCACGAAGACCGGGAGGTCATCCCAGTAGTACTGGAAGGTGGCCTCGTCGTAGTAGCGGTACGGGTCAGTGAGCCCCCACTCGTAGGTTTGTTCCTGCATCTCGGCCAGCGCCGTCATCATCTCATCGCTGCCATAGAACTCGAGCTGCCGCATCACCTCCTCGGTGTAGGCCCGGTAGTACTCGGGCTCGGCGAGCATGTACGTCATGTGCGGCGTGTAGTCGGGGTAGATCAGCTTGAAGGGGTCGAGGTCGTAGGCCACCCAGTCGAAGGTTCCGTCCTTGTCCCACGGGATCCAGAGGAATCCGCGCTCGGGGTGGTCATAGAGGTAGTAGTTGTGCCCGCAGCACCAGTAGCCGTCGCCGTCGGGCAGCATCGCCTCGGCGGCCCACTCGGACAGCCACTCGGTCGGCTCTCCCATCGGCGCGGTGTCGTCGGGCGAGTACGACGACCAGAACTGCTCGATGCGGGAAGTGTCGACCTCCTCGTCCTCGTGATTATCCAGCACGTAGCCGTACTTCCACAGGTCGCCCTCGGCGTTGTCGTCGCCGTAGTGACGCTCGAGAAACTCGCGGTCGAGCTCCTCCATGTGGGCGTAGATCCCGTAGTACTCGCCGTTGACGTAGAGGAGCGCGTTGTTGGTGCAGGCCCCGGGTAGACCCACCTCGTGGAGGTACCAGTTGGCCAGGCGGTTCTTCAACACGGTCGGCTCGTAGAACGGCGAGTCGAAGGCGACCTTTCTGAGACCGTGGAAGCGAGCGTCCTCGTTCACCTCGTTGAAGGCCACCACGAACTGCATCTTGTCACCGTACCAGCAACAGGAACTGTTCCCTTTCAACCGCATCATCGCGTCGGGTACCTCCTCGCCGTCCACCTTCAGTTCCTCGATCGGCACGTAGTCCTTGGTGCCGTCGGAGGTCTTCCATTGTTGCTCGAGGTGGTGCCAGTCGCCCTCGTCGATCTCCACCTCGTAGATCGGGAGTCGCGACTGGTTGAACAGGTCCGAGCAGCCCCAGCGCTCCTCGTCGTCGTCAGTCTCGTCGTCGTTGTCGTCGTCGTCGTCGTCTCCCCCGTCGCCGCCACCCGGAACCTCAGTCACAGGCCCCGTGTCGTAGGTCGCGTCGACCCGATCGGCCGTTTGCTCGTCGCAAGCGAGGACGAAGAGGATCACATCGGCACCGACGTGACGTGGGCGCCGAGGCGGTAGGCGCCGCCCTCGCCCACACCACCGAGCGTACCGCCACTCCCGTCGTCGAGCGCGCGCACGGTGACGGTGTATGTGCCCGCCGCGAAGGGGCCGGCGTTCTCGATCTGTGGGTCCTCACCGCCCACGCTGGTTGACGTGGCCACCACGTTGCCGCCCTCGTCGAGGATGTCCAACTCCGCCACGAGCAGGCTCCCGTAGGAGAGCGCGCCAAAGGCCACGCTCAGGTAGGCCTCGCCGCCGGTGGCGAAGGCGTAGCGGTCGAGGTCCGCGCTACTTTCCACGCGACCCTCGGCGTAGCCGGCGTACCAGCTCCCCGCAGAGGGCTCCTGATCGACCATGTCGAGGTCGTCGGCCAGCTCGTCGTTGGGCTCCGTCTCTCGCTCGTTGCCGTAGCCTTCCTCGGTCACGAGCACGAAGATCCACGCGCCGTAGGCCTCGCCGCCCCCGCCCGCGCTGTTGCCGATGCCCAGCACGTAGCTGGTGCCGAGCGTCGACAACATCTGTCGTCCCTCGCCGAGCCACGCGGGATCGGCGTGGAAGACCTGTTCTGCGTCCTGGTTGTACACGTCGACGACGGGCTGCGCGGGACTCGATTCGATGTGCTCGGCCGCGACGAAGACCACCGAGGCGTCGTCGTAGGGAAGCGTCACCGACACGAAGTCGGCGTCGCCCTCTTCTTCGAAAAGAACGGGGAAGGAGTACCAAGAGTAGCTGTTCTCGATATCGAAGCCGCCGCCCACGGAGAGGAGCGAGTCGGGATCCGTCGGCAAGGAGCCGGGGCTGAGCACCTGGATGGTGTAGTCGGTCGACGTGACCGGAGATGTGGTGCCTTCGAAGGTGCGGAGGTCGCTCACCTGCACGTAGTAGTCGGCGGTGGAGGGGAAGAAGCCGAAGCACACCGAGTCGTAGGTGCTCACCTCGCCGGCCGGGTGCTCGTCTTCCCAGGCGATTCGCGTGCCGTTGGCCTCGAAAACCTGCACGACCGTGTCGAGCGAGTCCTCCGCCTCGCCCTCGTCGATGTTGATCACCTGGACGCGGAACTGCTGCCCCGCGGTGCCGGCCACCTTGTAGATGTCGATGTCGTCGCCCTCGATCTCGTCGCCACCTTCGGTGTCGAAGGCGAGGTCCCAGGCGCTGGCGAAGTCGTCGGCGTCGTCGGGATCGGCATCGGTGTCGGTGTCGGCGTCGCTATCGGCGTCGGCGTCGGTCTCGTTGGGTGTCGTCCCGGTCTGGTTGACCCCGGGCTCGCAGGCGAAGAACGTGGCGAGGAGAAGCATGTGCGTAGTGTAGCCGAACGCCTTGCTCGGGCCCTCGGCCGTGTGTAGACCTCGCGCCGCCATGCGCGCCCTTACCGGAATCAAGCCCACCGCGATGCCCCACGTGGGCAACCTCCTCGGAATGATCGAGCCGGCGCTACGCCTGCAACACAGCCACGACGCCTTCTATTTTATCGCCGACTACCATGCGCTCACGACGGTTCACGATGCCGAGCGGATGCGCACCTACACGCGGGAGGTGGCGGCCACGTGGCTCGCGCTGGGGCTCGACCCGGCCCGCACCGCGCTCTTCGTCCAGTCCGACGTGCCCGAGGTCTGCGAAATCGCCTGGTTGCTGAGCTGCGTGACCGGAATGGGCCTGCTCGAGCGGGCCCACGCCTACAAGTCCGCGCAGGGAGATGGGCGCGAGCTCAACGTCGGCACCTTCACCTACCCGGTGCTGATGGCCGCCGACATCCTCGCCTATGACAGCCACCAGGTGCCGGTGGGCAAGGACCAGAAGCAGCACGTGGAGATGGCGCGCGACATGGCGGCCTCGTTCAACAGCCGCTTCGGCGAGGTTTTCGTCTTGCCGGAGCCGCTCATTCGCGACGACGTGGCCACCATCCCGGGCCTCGATGGCCGCAAGATGTCGAAGTCCTACGGCAACAGCATCGAGGTGTGGGCCGACGCCAAGGCCCTGCGGAAGAAAGTGATGGGGATCGTGACGGACAGCAAGGGCATCGACGACGTCAAGGACCCAGACAGCTGCAACGTCTTCGCGCTGTACAAGCTCTTCGCCACGCCCGAGGAGATCGAGGCGCTCGCCACGCGGTACCGCGCCCCGGGGCTTGGCTACGGCCACGCGAAGCAGGCGCTCTACGAGGTGATGGAGCGTCGGCTCGGTGCGCCGCGCGAGCGCTACACCGCCTTGATGGCCGATCCGATCAGCCTGGAGGCCGTGCTGGAGGACGGCGCCGCGCGCGCGCGCCAGGTGGCTGCTGGGGTGCTCCAACGCGCCCGCCATGCAACGGGCTTGCGAGGCACTCCTCGCAAAAATGTAGGCGGGACGCACCCCGCAACCTGAGCCCGGGAGACTTGACATGTTCTTGACAATCCATTCCCGCGGTTCCCCCTATTAACGCCCCCCGGAGCGCCGGTTCCCGCGCGCGTACCCGTCCCCCCGAAGGAATATTCAGCGGTCCTTCTCCCTTGACTTCCCTCCCGGTCCCCCCGCACGGACCTCAACCCTTACCAGGTGCCCAATGACCCTTCGCTTGCGTTCTTCTTCGTCCGACGGCGCCCGTCGCCGCTCTGAGCGCCTCACTGCCGAGGAAGAGAAGATCATCGCCCGCGAGATCCGGAAGGCCGAGCAGGTTGCGCGCGAGTGCGTGGCCGGTATCGACGCCGCCGAGAACATCCTGCGCCGTCGCCCGGACCGCGCCGAGCGCACCCGCGCTGGCGCTGTCGACCGCCTCGAGGAGGCGGTGCGCGCCGTGGCCAAGGCCGCGAAGAAGGACGACGACCTCCGCGGCTACGCCCGCAAGGCGCAGGGTGCCTGGCAGCAGGCCGAGGAGCTGCGCTGGCGCCTCGCGATGAGCGGCCGTCGCATCGCGCACGGCGAGGCTCGCAAGCTGGCCGGTCCTTTCATGGACGAGGAGGATCTCGTCCAGGAGGGCTACATCGGCCTGCTCCGCGCCGCCAAGCGCTTCGATCCCGACCGCGGCATCCGCTTCTCCACATACGCCCGGTGGTGGGTCCGCGCGCAGATGACGCGCGCCATCGACCACACCGGCCGCCCGGTGCGCCTGCCCGGCTGCGCCGTGGAGCAGACGCGCAACCTGCGCAAGGCGATGAAGCGTTTCGAGGCCGCAGGCATCGAGTACAACGTGGCCGACCTCGCCGAGGAAGTGGGTATTGATAAGGAGCGCGCTGAGCTCTTGCTGTCGCAGGGCAACACCATCTCGCTCGAGCAGCCGGTCGACGACGGCCCGCGCCCGCGCCCGTTGGAGCGCTTCCTGTCGGACGAAGAGGCGATCGCCCCCGACGACGAGAGCATCCAGATCCAGGAACTCACCCGGATGAACAAGGCCTTCAACGGCGTGCTCTCGGAGCGCCAGCGCTTCGTGCTCACCCGCCGCTACGGCCTCGAAGACGGCGAGTTCCGTACCTTGTCCGAAGTGGGCAAGGAGATGGGCCTCAGCCGCGAGCGCGTACGCCAGATTGAGCGCGAGGCGCTGATCCGGCTGCGCGACCAGTCCGGCATCCGCGACCTCCGCGGGATGCCGCTTCCAGAACCGGGCGAAGCCTAGCCAGACTTCTTCTTCCGCCGGGCCTTTCGCTCGTACATCGAGACGTCGGCTCGGCGGAGGAGTGCGGCCGCATCTTCGCCAGGGTTCCAGCGGGCCCAGCCAACGCTGGCGCCGACGAGGGAGCCCCGGCGGATGTCGCCTGCGATGCCGAGGCTGTCCACCACGCCCTCGAGTCGGCCGGCGAGCTCGTGGATTCCGTCGGCATTGCCGTCCTGCACGAGGAAGGCGAACTCGTCGCCGCCGATGCGGGCCACGAGGTCTCCCTGCCGCGCCGCGAGACGCAAAGCGTGGGCAATGGCGCGCAGCGCGTGGTCGCCGGCCTCGTGTCCCCGGCTGTCGTTCACTGCCTTGAAGCTGTCGAGATCCACCAGCACCACCGCCGGTGAGCGACCTGGACCGGCCTCGGCGATCGCGGCGAGCAGGGCATCGTCGAAGGCCGCGCGGTTCTGGAGCCCGGTGAGCGCGTCGGTGAGCGCGCGTCGCTCGGCGTCGAGCCTCGCGCCCTGCGCATTCTGCTCGATCTCGGAAGCCTTTCGCCCGGTGCGGAAGACGAGCCCCGCTAGGATGAGGGCGATGATCGTGGCGAGGAGCAGCACGTGTCGCGAGGCGCGCCGCGCCGGGGCGAGCGCCTCGGTGCGCTCTACCTGGACGAGCGCCCCCGCGCCGGCCGTGGGCGTGGACACCCACGCGGCCAGGATCACCTCGCCATCTTGGCGGCCGGGCAGGCGCAACTCACGGGCGCTTGCCCGGGCGATGGCCGCCCGAGTCTCGGTGGCCTCGAAACGCGCCTCTCCGCCCGGGCCGAAATCACCCACGAGCACCCGACCGCCGCCGTCGAGCACGTCGATGCGACCACCGCGCACGACAGGCAGCACGCTCACCGCAGCGTAGAGCTGTTCCAGGTCGAGCTCGGCGCAGAGCACGCGCGTGCCCAGCGCCTCGGGCGCTTCGCCCGGCCCCAGAGCGCCCGGGATGCGTGCACAGCGCTGCGAAGAACCCCTGCGCGCGAGCCCACGCTCGTCCGTGGTCACCAGCGCGTCGGGGAAGGGGAGCACGCACTCGCTGCGGGGCCACGCCAACGCGCACGCCCCATCGTCACCGCGCAGCTGCACGGTGCTGAACCAGCGCCCGGCGTGGCTGGCCAGGCGAGCTCGCGCTTCGTCGGCACCGGGCGCCGCGGGATCGAGCACACGTTGGATGGCCGGGTCCTCGGCCATCGCCACCAGCCGGTCCTCGGCGGCCACGCTCATCGCGTCGAGATGGGTCGCGGCGACCTGTGCGAGGCCTGCGAGCTGGTCGTCCAACGCCGCAGTGTACGTCGCCTCCGTCTCACGCGTGGCGATCAAGGCGGTGAAGGGCGCGGCCGCGAGCATCGTGGCAATGATGCCCAGCACGAGCGAGCTGTTCATCAGCTCGCGTCGAGCTTCGTCCTCACGTGGTCGGCGGTCCCCCAGCACCGCGACAATATGCCACGGAGTGCGACGGCAATCAATACCGAATTTGGTTTTTGTAATCTATTGGGAATTCGAACCTGCACCTCAGCCGCAGGCCCGCTCGATCACCCGGAGGACGTTCTCCCCGTATGCCGCGTGAATATCCTCGGATGTCCAACCGATATCCAGAAGTGCCTGCGTGAGGTTGGGGAGCTTCTCAGCGCTGTCCAGGTCGGAGGGGTAGAGGGCGAAGCCCTCCCAGTCCGTGCCGAGCGCGCAGTGGCGCGCGCCCACGGTTTTCTTCACGTGGTCGAGGTGGCGGGCGACGGCTCGAGCCCCGCCGGTGCCGATGAACGGCGGGACGAAGATGATGCCCACCACGCCGTCGGCGTCGGCCACGGCGCGGAGCACCTCGTCGTCGATGCCGCGAGGACTCGCGTGCACGGCCGTGCAGCCCGTGTGCGACACCATGACGCGGCCGGGGGAGCGGCGGCAGGCCTCGATGACCGCGGCCTTGCCGAGGTGGGCCGCGTCGCAGATCATCCTGTGGTGGGCCAGCGCATCGAGCAGTTCGCGTCCGAACGGAGGTAGCTCGGCCGCATTGTCGGCACCGAGGCCCACCATGGGTCGCCCGGCCGCGTTGGCGGTGAAGTGCACCAGACCGACATAACGGAGGCCTTTCACCCGCAAAGCGCCGAGCTCGTCCGTGCGACCGTGCAGCCCGTGCGCGCCCTCCAGGCCCGCGAAGGCCGCCACGCGTCCGGCCGCTCTAGCCGCCCGGATCGCCTGAGCGCTCCCCGCGATCTCCATGGTGCCGCCGCTGCGGGCGACCTCGGCAGCCAGGGTGTCGAGGTCACGATGGATGGCCGCGGTTCCCCCCGACCAGCGAAGCGGGCTGGTCACCACGCCGAAGGCCACCGCGCCCACATTGCCCTCCCGCAGGCGCGGCAAGTCGCTGTGCCCGAGGAGGGGCGCGCCCGGCAGTGGGTTGGGCGCGTGCCGCCGGTGCCAGTCCCAGCCCAGGAAGTAGCTGGCCAGCAGCATGTCGTTGTGTAGGTCGACGACCAGCGCGGCCTCGTGCACCGCCCGTGCCTCGGCGCTCACGATGATCGGCGCCACAGGGCCTCCATCACGTTGATGCCGTCGTGGAACGACCGGCTGCCGGGCGGCACTTGCATGGCGCCGGGGTCGCAACGCCGAGCCTGAGGGTAGTCGCCCGGCACCGGCCCGGCGACCGTCCCCACCTGGTGGCGCCACGGCGCGAGCGCGTCGATGATCTCGTTGTGGTCGCCCTCGTAGACACAGAGCACGCGGGGCAAGCCTCGCGGCTGCAAGCGCGACAGCGGCAGCCGGGCCACAGCCCAGCCCGGTCCCTCACGCCACGCCCCCGTGGCCTGGGCGAGAAAGGCAAGACGTCGGATCTCGCTTGCTTCCTCTGGGCTCACGCGGCCCCTGGGGAGGCGCTCCTCCTCCGCGGACATGGCCCGGGACAGGGCGTCGAGGTCGATCGAGGGGCCCACGACCGCCGCCGGCGACATGCAGCCACGCCCGTCGTACAGCGCGGCGTCCCGGGCGAGCGCGCCCCCGTCGCCCGTCCAGAAGCTCACGCCAAACATTGGACCGAGGCCGATTATGTGGCAGCGAGCGCGTGCGCGGATGGCATCGATGGTCGAGCTGGCCCCGAACACGATCGCCGCGTCGACCCGCGACAGGGCCGCCGCCTCGGCCGCGAGATCGCCGCCCCGCCAGTGCTGCACCTCGACGCCCTCGATGCGACCAATTGCCGCAGCTGACGCACGTTGAGCGCTCGCCGCCTTCAGGACGACGTGGACCCCCCGGCTGGCCAGCTGGTAGGCCCACTCCAACGGGGCGGTGAAGACATTTGCGCTCGCGATGATGGCCACCGCGCGCGGGCGGGTACCGGGGAGCGGTCGGCGGTTGTCGGCCAGGTCGGCGCAGGCGAGGGCTGTCGACCAGCACGCTCGTGCGTTCTGGGAGGACAGCCCGGTGCCGAACTCGGCGGCGTCGAGCGCAGCGAGGCGCGCCAGGACGGGGTTCACGAGCCCTCGCGGAGGCGCTCGGCGCGGAGCGAGCAGCCGCGCAGCTCGGCGCCCTCGAGCCGACCGAGCAAGGTCACGCGGTCGCCCTCGGGATGTCGCTCCACCCGCCCGAGGTCTTGCGTCTCGATGGCCAGCACGCTGTCGAGGTTGCAGAGATCGACGAACCGCAGGACGCCCTCGTCCGTCACCGGTCGACCGGTGTGCGGATCGGCGGCGTACACCCGCATCCACGGGGGCGCCACGAAGGCACCCGGTACCGAGCCGGCGCCGACCGGCGTGGTCCAGGACTGCGACGACAACTCCGTCATCCCGTACTCGCCCACCACGCGCGGTGTCCCGAGGCGAGCCGGTATGGTGCGGTAGAGCGCAGGCGCGTCGAGGCGGACCCGCCGTCCCTTGAAACCGCCGGTCACCATCACCACGCTGCGCTCGTCGAGCGCCCCCTGCCCCACGGTCGCGAACAGCGCGTCGAGCGCGAAGGCGGTAGTCGCGAGGAGGCAGGGCGACTGGAGACGCGCCCAGGTCGCGGGCGAAACCGTGCCATCAAAGCAGGCCTCCACCGTTCCGAAGAGAGCGACCATGTGGCCGAGTGAGCTGTCGGCGTCGACGGGGCAGATCGAGACCACTCGACTCGGCGCGTCGGCCACGACCCGGTTGTAGTGGGCCACGGCGCCACGGTCATAGAGCACCGTGTCGCGACCACGATGGACGCCGCGCACGCTGCCGGTGGTGCCGCTGGTGCGGAAGACAACGTCGCTGGCGCACGCGGGGACGGGGCCGAGATCGAGGTCCTTGAACAGCGCCACCGGCACCGCGGGGATGTCCTCCACCTGCTCGACGTCACGCGACCAGAATCGTGCAAGGACTGGGTGCGTGGCGCGCTGGTACCGGTAGGCATCGAGGAACAAGGCCTCGGGGGCCCGTGCACGGTCGATGGCCTCGCTCACCCGGGCGCGGAGATCGTCGCGCGGGTTCATCGCAGGCTGTCCTCGAGCGCGGACACGAAAGCGCCGATTTGCGCGTCGCTGATGACGTAGGGCGGGGTCACACCGAGGGCCTCGGCGCCTTCCCCACAGGGCAACACGATGAATCCCCGCTCGAGGAGGCGCCGGGTGACCGCGAGGCTGTGGTCTACGCGCACGCCGAGCATGAGCCCGCGGCCACTCACCCCCCGCACGCCGGGGACGGCCGCGCAAGCCCGCGCGAGCATATCACCCTTACGACGAATTTCGGGGAGCAAGGCCTCGATCTCGGGGAGGGTCGCGAGCGCGGCGGCATTGCCGACGGGGTGGCCGAGGAAGGTCTGCGTGTAGACCGCCGCGCCGCCGCTCGTGCCCCAGGCGTCCATGACGCGAGCCGTGCCGAGGCAGGCCGATACGGGGAAGCCGTTGCCGAGCGCCTTGCCGAGACACAGGAGGTCGGGCAGGTGCTCGGTCGACAAGAACGCCCCGGTCCGCCCGCAGCCTGAGAAGATCTCGTCGTGGATCACGAGCGCGCCGTGGAGTCGCGCGGCGGCGTGAATGGCCCCGATGCGCTCCTCGCCGACCTCGCGCATGCCTCCGCGTCCCTGGACCGGTTCGAGGATCACCGCGTCGTAGTCAACGAGATCGGGGAGCGGGCCCTGGAAAGGGGCCACGTCGGCGTAGAGCGACAAGGCCGCCGAGAAGGGCGCCTGCATGGCCGCACGCAGGTAGCCGAGGCTCGGCAGCGCCCCGGAACCCAGTCCGTGGTAGCCGCCGGCGAAGCTGAGCACGCGCAGGGGCCGCCCGACCACGCCGCGTGCCATCACGACGGTCTTGATGGCCGCGTCGATGGCATCGGAGCCCGAGAGGCCCAGGATCGCGCGGTCCATGCCGGTGCGGGCGCAGAGGGCCTCCATCAGCTCCACCCGGGAGGGGTCGGCGAAGGCGTCGCCCATCGCGTGCGGCAGCATCACTGCTTGTCGCGACACCGCGTCGGCCACGGCCGGGTTGGCGTGACCAGTGGCCGCCACGCCGAAGCCTGCGGTCAGGTCGACGTACACGTTGCCATCGACGTCTTCCACGTTGGCGCCGCGCGCTCGCGCCCACACGATCGGGTCTTGCCCCACGCCGCTCTCGCGCGCGCGGCGGGCGCGGCGGGCGGTGATCGCCGGGCACTCGCGGGCGGCGAGGCGGTCGACCCACGCCGTGCTGCGCGGGCCGGGCACCGGGGATGGGAGGGAGGGGAGGTCGAGGCCGGTCATCGGGCGGCGCGGTAACGCACGGGCTAAGGTCGCGGGGATGCGGCTAGTGGCACTGGTGACGGTCCTCGCGGCGTGCGACCGGACCGTCACCGAGCACATCGACGGGAACGACGGCGCGCTTCGGCTCGTGCTGGTCAACCCCACCTCGTGCTCGGACTGCGATCCCTGGCAGGGTGTCGACACCGTTCGCATCGAGGTGCTGCGGCACGACGAGCTGGTCGACGCCGCCGAGTACGACTACCCGGGCGAGGCCCTGTCGCTGCCCAACCTCGACGGGTTTGGCGTGGTGCGCATCGTGGTGAGCGGGCTCTCCTCGGGCGAGGTCGTGTCGGCTGGGCGCACCGCCGAGGTCACCCTCGCCCCCGGCCTCACCCGCGAGCTGCCGCTGGTGTTCCTACCGGTAAACCAGGGCTTGCCCGTCACCAGCTCGATGATCGCGCCCCGGTCGCGGCATCAGAGCTTCACGCTCCGCGACGGCCGGGTGCTTCTGGCGGGCGGTCTGTCGCCCGGCAACGGCACGGCCTATGGCGGTCTAGAGGCCTACAATCCGTCCACGGGCGCCTTCGCCGGGCTCGGCTACGAGATGGCCGGCAACGCGGGCGATATGGCGCGCCTGTCCTACGCCGACGGCGAGGAGATGTTCCTCGGCGGCACCCACATCGCGGGCGGCACGGAAACGCCGGTCACGACGGTGACCGGTTTCATCGAGGAGGCCGATAGCGCCTACCCGATCGCCAGCCTTCCTGTGGCCCGGAGCGCGCCCTGCGCCTCGCGCTTCGCCGAACACCAGGCGATCGTGTTCGGCGGCCACCAGGGCGATCCGTACGGCGACCTGCTGGTGCTCGGCGAGGGCGCTCGCTGGGAGTGGACGAGCTTCCCGATGCGCGACCTTGACGAGACGCGCGTCACTGGGTGCGTGGCCCTCGCCGACGAGCGCACCTTCGTGCAGGGCCTCGACGCCGACAGCACCGGCGTCTGGCCCTTCACCAGCGAGACCGCGCCCTACCTCGAACCTGCCGAGTGTTTCGAGAAGGTGAGTGCGAGCAGCGCGGGCGAGGCCGCCGTGTACGGCCTGGGCATGGCGCTGGTCGCGTTGGCAGACGGCGCGGCCTGGGTGGGCGGGGGCCTCGACGCCGCCACCGGGCGACCGGCGCCCACGGCGCGCGAGTTCAACCCCAACGCGCTGCGTTTCGAGGCCGCCCGCGCGCAGCCCACGCGACCGCGCGTGGAAGGGCCAGTGGTCGAGTGGATCTTCGGCGATTGGAGGGCCTGGGGCTGCGGCTTCGTGGATGGTGGCCGCGCCGAACCGGAGTCCACGGTGGAGCTCTTCGACATCGAGACGGGCGAGCTGGGGCCAGTCGTCGGCCTCGACCGCGAGCGCCCCGGTTGCCAGCTCGCGGCGCTCCACGACGGCAGCCTGCTCGTCACCGGGGGATTCGACGCTGGCGACGATGCGGCGGTGTCGGCCGCGATCATTGTCCCGTGGATCGATTGACAGCTCGGCCATGCTGAGGTAGAAGCCCGACAAGCGCGGAGCCCCTATGCGTTCGTGGGCGTTGTTCCTGCTTCTTCCCGCAGTGTCCGGCTGCGCGTTGGGTTTGCAGCCCGACGTGTCGATCACCTTGATTCCCTCGCCGTCGGGCGACGTGGGCCAGAATCCGCCCTCGGAGAACGAGGACGAATCGACCGACGACGCGCTCCCCGAGACCTCGGTCGAGATCGAGGGGATGGTGTACCGCATCGCGCCCGCGAGCATGACCATCGTGGAGCCTGCGGGCCTCGAGCGCATGAAAGACGAGTTCCTCACTCGCGACGTGCTCGTGTACGTGAGCGAGGAGAAGGCCGCGAGCATCACCTTCGCCGTGGCCTTGGCCGGCGATGACGGTCGGCAAGACCCCTGCGAGGCGGTGCGCGAGTTCCCGCGCGCCGACTGGACCGCCAACCCGGTGTTCGAGGCCGGCCCCGGGACGATCGACGCGTCCTTCGGCGGCGAGCCCGCGCAGCTGCGCGAGGCCCTCTTCGGCGGGGTTTTCGACGAGTACGGCTTCGGCTGGACCGACGGCACCCTGAGCTTCCAGCTCGACACGCGCGAGCTCGACGGCGCCCTCGGGGGCGACGTGGATGCCTGCGACCTGGTGGAAGCCCTGGGCGGTGAGTGCGGTCGCTGCGGCGACGGCGAGCCCGTCTGCTTCGACGTGATGATCGAGCAGATCACCGCGGTGAAGGCGGAGATTGGATTCGACGAGCGCAACGACGGCTCTCGATGTGGCGGCTAGCCGAGCGCGGCCGCTAAGAAGTTAGTTTCGTCCTCAGCAGCTCGGCCACCTCGTCGGCGACGCGGGGACGCGCCAGCGCCTTGGCGGCCGCCGTCATCTCTGCGCGCGCCCGCTCGTCCCCCATGAGCGCATTCACGCTCGCCACCACGGCGGCGATGTCGATGCCCTTCTCCACCACCACCCGGGCGGCGCCCGCACGTTCCAGGCCGCGGGCGTTGGCCTCCTGATGGTTGTCGGTCACGTTGGGAGAGGGGACGAGGAGGCTCGGTTTCCCTACGGCGCAGATCTCAGCGAGCGTGCTACTGCCGGCGCGGGCGAGCACCAGGGCGGCCGCGGCGAAGGCGTCGCCCATCTTGTCCTCGTAGGGGCGGACGGCCAGGTGGGTGGGCATGCCCCCCGGGAGGCCGCGGTAACGGGCGGCGATCTCCTCGAAGTAGCGGGGTCCGGTGAGATGGAGGATCGAGTAGCTGCGGCCAGGGTCGGCGGCGCAGGCGAGCGCGATGTCGTTGATGGTGGCGGCGCCCAGCGAGCCGCCCACGACGAGCAGCACGGGTCGCGACGGCTCTAGCCCGTATTTCGCGCCGTCACCGGTGAGCACCCGGGGGTTCACCGGGCAGCCGACAGTCAGCATCTCCCCCCCGGTTCGCAGGTGTCTCCGGGTGTCGTCGTAGGTGAGAAGCACCAGCCGCGCCACGCGGGCGCACAGCCGATTTGCCAGGCCAGGGGCCACGTTGGACTCGTGAATGGCGGCGGGGATGCCCAGCGTCCAGGCCGCGAGCACGGTTGGTGCCATCACGTAGCCGCCGACGCCGAGCACCATCGTGGCACCATCCTTGCGAAGCAGACCCCGCGCTTGCCATGTCGCGACGATGAGTTGCCAGGCAAAGCGGATCTTCGCGACCGTGCCCGCCCTTGGGTACTGCACCGCCTCGACAGCCCGGAACGGGTAGCCACGCTCTGGCGCCACGCGACCCTCGAGCCGAGCACCGTCCCCGTAGTAGTGCACCTCGGCGCCCCGCGCGCGCATCGCGTCGCCCATCGCGAGCGCAGGGTACACGTGTCCGCCGGTCCCCCCGCCGGCCAGGATCAGCACTTCGGACATGCCGCGCCCGGTATCCGGTCCGGTTAGCCGCCGGGACGGTGACTGGGCCCGACGACCGCCGTACCACGCCCGATGCCCTGCGCTGGCCGGCTCTGGGTGTCCTCGTCGTCACCTTCGCGTACTTCGGCGCCTGCTACCGCTACGCCCTGAGCCCGGACATGCCGGGTTGGAGCTACCCCGCGCAGTGGTCGATGTTCACCGAGAAGGAATCTTGGCATCACGACGTCGTCGCCGAGATGTCGGTGGCCGGCGTGGTGTCGAAGGTCGACCTTCCGGCCCTCTTCCCCTCGCGCTGGGACAGCGGGCCCCGCTATGTCCGTGGCCCCTTTCGCAACAATCCTCGTCGGATGACCACGCTGGCACAGGCGATCTGTCGGCGCGCCGAACCGAGGCCTGATCGCGTCGTGGTGGGCGACGTGCGGTGGCCGGCGCGGATCGGCGTCTCTGCCGACGACCGCCCTCTGGTAGAGGGGCGCATGCTCGTCGACTTCGATTGCGACGAGGAATACGCGCTCCCTAGCGGTCGGCGATTGTGAAAAGACTCTTCGAACCGGTCTGGGCGGGCGGGTGGACGGCTGCGCGCCTCTGCTTCGCGGTGGCGGTCCTCTGGGGACACTGGCCGCGGCTCGCCCGCGTGGAAGACGCCTACGCCTGCACCGACATGCTGTTCACGACCGGCCCGTGGCAGCTCGCGAACTACGTGGTTTGGACGCCGACCAGCGCCTACGCGCTCTGGACGGTGGGTCTCCTCGGCATCATGGGCTTGTTCCTGGGCGGACGCTTCTTCCGCCCCGGGATGTTCCTTTACCTGCTCGGCGCCTGGGCCTTGCTCGGCGAGGAGGCCATCAACGTCAAGGCGCACGACCGCCTGTCGCTCTGGGTGGCGCTGGGCCTGTGTCTCTCGCCCGCCCACGAGCGCTCGCTCGGCGAGAAGTGGCGCTCGCCGGTGGCGAGGTACTTCCTGCTCATCGTTTTCGGCTGGCTCTACTGGTCTACCGGCTCGCTGAAGCTCCTCGAGGAGCCCGCCTGGCGCGACGGCACCGCGATGCAGTACGCCCTGCTCCATCGTTTCCACGCGGGCGGCCCGCTCGCCCTGTGGCTCAGCAAACAGGCGCTCGCCTGCCGACTGCTCGGCTGGTTCACGGTCGCCTTCGAGATGTCGTTCCCGCTCCTGGTCCTGTGGCGCCGAAGCAACCCGTGGGTCTTGGCGTGCGGCGCCGCCTTCCACCTCGGTGTGCTCGCCCTGATGAACGTGGGGGCCTTCTCGGCCGTGGCGCTGTCGGCCTACCCGGCGCTCTTGCACCCAGAAGTGGCGCGCGGCCTGTGGACCCGCCTGCGTCCGCGCCTGCCCGTCGCCGCCCTGGCGCTCGTGGGCTGCGCCCCGGCCGAGCCCGAGGGGCCACCCACCTCCCGCGACCTCGTGCTGGTCTACGTCGACACGCTGCGCGCCGACCGGCTCGGTACCTACGGTCACGACGTGCCCACCTCGCCCACCCTCGATCGGCTGGCGCAGGCGGGGGTGCGCTTCGACGCGGCCTACACCCCGTCACCGTGGACCTTCAGCGCCACCGCCTCGGTGTTCACCGGTCTGCTCCCGGCTGCGCACGGCGCGAAGATCCCGGGGGACATCAAGAACGAGGCGCGCGCTCCAGAGATCAACGAGCTCGACCCACGCTTCACCACCCTCGCGGAAGCCGCTGCGGACGCCGGCTTTGCCACCGCGCTCTTCGCGCGCAATGGCTACCTCGGGCATGGTGTTGACCAGGGTTTCGAACGCGTCGACAACCCCCGGTCGCGACGGGGCAGCGCGACGGTGGCAGCGGCCCTCGACTGGCTCGACGACGTGCCGCGCGAAAAGCGAGCTTTTCTCGCGGTCCACCTGATGGACAGCCACGTGCCAACGCGACCGAGCAGAGCCGCGAGTGCCGCCATCCCCGGGCTTGCGGGTCTCGACGACGCTGCGCTCGAGCGCGCCTCCCGGTTCGACCGAGCCCACGGCCGCGCGGTGCGCCCCCCCGACTTCGAGCTCTTCCGTACCCGTCGGCTCGCGAGCTACGACGCCGCCATTCGCGATGTCGACGCCCATCTCGCGGCGCTCCTCGAGGGCCTCGGCGACCGTCGTCGCGACGCCCTCCTGGTGTTCACCGCCGATCACGGCGAGGAGTTCTGGGAGCATGCCGACCTCGAGCGGGCGCTGTGGTCCGACCCTCGTCGCATCTGGGGCATGGGCCATGGGCACAGCTTCTTCGAGGAGCTGATGCGCGTGCCGCTGGTCATCCACCAGGCCGGGGTGATTTCGCCGGCAGTGGTGACGACGCGGGTTTCGACGGTGGGCCTGTTCCCGACCCTCACCGAGCTTCTGGGCCTGCCGACGCCGAGCGACATCGACGGGGAGAGCTTCGTTTCCCTGCTCCGTGGCGAGCCGGGCGCCGACACCGACGTGGTTTTCGACGAGGTGTGCTTCGGCCTCGACAAGCAGGGAATGCGTCGCGATGGCCTGAAGCTGATCCGCTCCAAGGGCGAGGCGACGGCGCTCTTCGACCTCGCCGCCGATCCTGCGGAGACCACGAACGTTGCACAGTCGCGACCTGATGACGTGGCTCGACTGGGCGAGACACTCGACGAGGTCCTCGCCCAGTCCGAGGCGCGGGGCCGCCGTTGGCGAGGCGACGAGGCGCCGCGCTCGATCGCGCTGGGGGACGAGGAGGTCGAGCACCTGCGGGCGCTCGGGTACCTCGATGGCGACTGAGGCTCGGCCCGCCACTCGCTTCGCGCTCCCTGCCGCGGAAGCCATGCGCCAGGCGATCCGCAGCGCGGGCGGCATCGAGATTTTCGCGGTGGGCACACTCGACGACAAGGGACTGGTCGGCAGCATCGAGGTGCATGCACGGGGCACCACGAGCGAGGTAAACGCGCCCTCGGGACGAGCGCGTGCCGGGCAGGTGGTGATCCACAACCACCCCTCGGGCGACGTGCGCCCCTCGCCGCCCGACATGCTCCTCGCTGGGCAATTCGGCGAGGACGGCGTGGGCTTCGTCATCGTCGACAACGTCGTGAGTCGGGCGCAGTGGGTGGTGGAACCGCACGCCCGCAAGGTGGTGCGGATCGATCGCGACGCGCTGGTGGCGGTCTTCGCCGAGGGCTTGCCGGCCGCGTACCCAGGGTGGGAGCCACGTCCGGGGCAGGTCGACATGGCGCTGGCGGTGGCCGACGCGCTCGACGACGGCGGAGTGGCGGCCCTGGAGGCCGGGACCGGGACGGGCAAGTCGCTCGCCTACCTGGTGCCCTCGGTGCTCTGGGCGGTGGCCAACGATCGGCGGGTGGTGGTGGCCACATTTACCCGCACGCTCCAGGGCCAGCTGGTCGACGACGACCTCCCCGCGCTCGCGCGGGTGCTGCCCCATCGCCACGCCTTGCTCAAGGGGCGGAGCAACTACCTGTGTCGTCGCCGCCTCCAGCTGGCCATCGACGAGCAGGCAGAAGGCGTCGCGGCGGTGGCGGCCTGGGCGGCGACCTCAGCGACGGGCGACATCTCCACGGCCGGCTTCGTGCTCGACGAGGAGCTCGCCGACCGCGTGGAGAGCGACGGGAGCCAGACCCTGCGCGCCCGGTGCCCTCACTTCAACAAGTGTTTCTACTACGAGGCGCGTCGCAAGGCGGCAGCGGCGCACGTGGTGGTGGCGAACCACGCGCTGCTCCTGCGCGACCTCGCGCTCAAGGCCGAGGTGAGCCGCGGCATCCTCCCCGACTTCGACCGGGTGATCCTCGACGAGGCTCACCACCTGGAAGACGCCGCCACGTCGGCTGGGGCCTGCCGACTCAGCGCCCTGGCCATCAGCCGCGCCGTGGCCCCGCTGCTGCCGCGCCGCCGTCGCCCGGGCGCGCTCGACCGCGTGTCCGAGTCCTTTTCGGTGGTCCGGGCCGCGGCACAGTCAGCATCGCAACTGGCGGTCGAGCTTCGCGACACCGCGGGCGTCGGTTTCGAGGGCCTAGGCGACCACGTGCGGGTGCCCACCCGCGTGCGCGCCGCGCCGCCAGACCCGGAGTTCTTCCGCGAGCTGGTAGAGGCCCTCCAGAAGGCGGCGGCCGCTCTGGGCGCCGTCCCCACCGCGCTCGGCGACGAGCCGATCCCCGCCGACAAGGCACAGCCTTTCCTCGACATCGAGCGCGCGCGGCAGCGGCTCGAGGAGCAGGCCAACGCGGCGGGGCAGTTTCTCGTCGAGTCGCCGGAGCGGGTGCGCTTCCTCGATCCGGGAAAACGCGGTGTGGCCGCCGTGGCCGCTCCGGTCGACATCGCCCCCTTCGTCCGTGCCCACTTGCGCGAGAAGCAGCACGCCACCGTGCTCACCAGCGCCACGCTCGCGGTGCGCGATGACCCGGGCGCCTACCTCCGTCGAGTGGGCCTCGAAGGCGCCACGTTCCGCCAGTTTGCCTCACCCTTCGACTACGCGAAGCAGGCGGTGCTCGCGCTGCCCCGCGACCTGCCGAGGCCCGAGGAGCCCGGGTTTGTCGAAGAGGCGTCGCGACAGGTGATCGCCGCCATCGAGGCCTCCCGCGGCGGGGCGTTTGTGCTGTGCACCAGCTACGCCGCGGTCGACGAGCTGGGCTCGAGGGCAGAGGTCGCGCTGGGCTCGCGGCACGCGATCCTCCGCCAGGGCAAGGGCTCGCGGGAGCGGCTCCTCGAGCGCTTCCGGAACGACGCGGGCAGCGTGCTCTTCGGCACCGATTCCTTCTGGGAGGGCGTGTCGGTGAAGGGCGACGCGCTGCGCCTTGTGATCATCCCCAAGCTTCCCTTCCGCGTGCCCACCGAGCCGGTGGCCGAGGCGCGACACGAGCGCCTGGCGCAGGCGGGGCTCGACCCTTTCCGCGCGTGGGCGCTGCCCGAGGCCGTGATCCGTCTGCGCCAGGGTTTCGGGCGACTCGTGCGCACGCAGACGGACCGTGGGGCGGTGCTCATCCTCGATCGCCGCGTGCACGAGATGTGGTACGGCAAGCTCTTCCTCGCCGCCCTGCCGCCCGCGCGCCGGATCGTCGGACCCTCCCGCCTGGTGCAGGAACAACTACGCGCATTCTACGCGGGACGCTGACTAGTCTTCGCCCTCGCCGCCCGCGCTGCTGGCGCCTTCCTTCGGGCGGTTGAGCCGCGCCCGGATGACCTTGGCGTTTGGATCGGCCACGCCGGGACGATCCATGGGCTTGATCTCGTCCGGCGCCACGGCGGAGTACTCGCCGCTCATCCGGTTCACCAGGCCCTGGACCTTTTTCTTGAGTGAGTCGCGAAGTCCCATGACCTGAAGCTAGCGCCACGCGCGCATAGGCACAAGCGCGTGGTAGAACGCGGCGCGCCATGAACACCATCACGCTCGAGCAGATCATCACCTTTCTCCTGGAGGCGCCGATGTTCGGCGACCTCGACCCCGCGCAGCTCTCGGAGATCGTGCACATCATGCAGGTTCGCCGTGTGCGCGACGGGCAGGCCATCTTCAAGGAGGGCGACCCGGGCGACGCCTGGTACGTGATCTTCGATGGTGCGGCCGACGTCACCAAGAACGACGAGTCGGGCCCCCCCAAGGCGATTCTCACGCTCGGCCCTCGTGCCTGCTTCGGGGAGATGGCGATTCTCGACCACTCGCCGCGCTCGGCCACCGTCACCGCGCGCGGCGACTCCACTGTTTTCCGCTTTCCGCGGGCCGATTTCGAAGACCTGCTCGCGGCCGACAACCTGGCCGCGTACAAGCTCGTCTACGAGATGGCCAAAGTGCTCGCGATGCGCGCGCGGGCCACGACACAGCGGCTCGCCGAGGCGCTGAGTGAACGCGAGAAGCCCCACGTGCTGCGCGCCACTACCGAGCAGGTGGTGGAAGGGCAGTCCGTCTCGGAGTGAGCTAGGTTCGCGCGCTATGCCGCTGCCCAGACTCGTCCGCAATGTCGCCTTGCGCGTGGCCCACGTGGTTGCGCGCGACGATCTCTTCGAGAAGCCCGGAGAGCGCCCGCCCTCGGCGCCACTCGAGCCTACCGCCCGGACCCAGCCAAACGTTCTTGCTGGGGCCACGCTTCGCGCGCCGGTCGTCGCCGGCGACGCCGCCGGGGTGGCCCCCGCGCCCGAGGCGCCCGAAGCGCCGGCCGTGTCCCGTTCCAAGAAGGGTGGCGCCAAGAAAAAGGCGCGGGTGTCCGAGGGTCCAGCGCGCCCGGTCACCGGCTGCGTCGCCGTCGATCTCGACGGGCTCAAGCGCGCGCTCACGCCCAGCGGGAAGCCCATCGTGGTCAACCACTGGGCGAGCTGGTGCGATCCCTGCGTCGACGAGCTGCCGCGACTGGTGCGCGCCGCCGCCGGCGTGGCTGACATCGGCGAGTTCCTCGGCGTGTCCTGGGACCTCTTCGACCACCCAGGCGACGCCGACGAGCGCGCCAGGAAGGTCGGGGCCTTCGCCGACTCGGTGGGGGTGGGCTACGGTAGCGTGCTCTTCGACGGCGAGCCCAGCCAACTTTTCAAGGCATTGAAGCTCGATAGTGAGCTCATCCCGCAAACGCAGGTGATCGCGCCGGACGGCACCGTGGTGTGGAAGAAGAACGGCGTTATCGACCATGACGACGTTTTCCCCTTGATCAAGGCGGTGAAGGCCGCCGCCGGGAAGGCGTAGATGCGTCCCTGGCTGCCGCTGCTCGGCCTCGCGATCTTCGCGGGTTGTCCCAAGAAGGAGCCCGAGCCGCTGTCGCCCCCGGGGCACGTCACCATCCTCCACACCAACGACCTTCACGGGCACTACCTCCCGGAGCGCGCCGACTGGCTGCCCGGCGAGCCGGCGATCGGCGGATTTGTTCGCCTCGAGCAGGAGGTGCGCGCCATCCGCGAGGCGAAGGGTCGTGAGAACACCTTGTTGGTCGACGGAGGCGACATCCTCACCGGGACGCCGCTCACCGCGCTCGAAGAGGAAGGCGCGCGCGGCACCCCGATGCTGCGCTTCATGGAGGCGCTCGGCTACGACGCCTGGGTGGTGGGCAACCACGAGTTCGACCGGGGCCTCGAAAACCTCAAGGTGCTGGCGGGCAAGTCCACGTTCGTCACCTTGAGCGCCAACCTGCGCGACAAGGCGGGCAAAGAGGCGCTCCTTCCCAACCAGGCGTTCAGCCACGTCTTTGCCGTCAACGGCGTTCGCATCGGTGTCATCGGCGCCACGACCGACTCGCTCAGGACGCTGGTGAGTCCCAAGGACTGGGCGCGCATGTCGCCCCTGCCCGTCGCCGAGGCGGTACGTGCCGAGGCGGCGCGCCTCGACCCCGACACCGACATCCTCGTGGCGCTCACCCACATCGGGGTGGACGACGACAAGAAGCTTGCGGCGGCGGTGCCCGGTCTCGACCTCATCGTCGGCGGCCACAGCCACACCCCGCTGAAAGAAGCCGCCCGGGTCGGTGACACCTGGATCGTGCAGGCGGGGAGCTACAACCGGCAGCTCGGCGTGGCAGAGCTCGACGTGGCCAACGACGCCATCGCCGCTTTCCGCTACGAGTTGCGCGACCTCGTGCCGGCCACCGCCACGGTCGAGGCGGACCAGTCGGTGGCCGCGATGTCGGCCCACTACCAGAAGAACATCGACACGATCTACGGCGAGGTCTTGGCACGCGCGCCGGCCAAGCTGGAGAAGGACTACCACCACGAGAGCGCCCTTGGGCGCTGGATCACCGACGCGCTCCGCACGTCCTCGAACGCCGATCTCGCCTTCTACAACGGCGGTGGATTGCGCAGCGAGCTCCACGCCGGCGAGGTCACGCGGCGCTCTTTGTTCGAGTGTTTCCCCTTCGAAAACCCGGTCTACACCTTCCCGGTCACCGGCGAGCAACTGGTGGCGATGTTGCTGCGCAACGCGGCGGCCGACGCCACCGAGTCGCGCGCTTACCTCTCCGTCTCGGGCGCCACGTGGAGCTACCGAATGAACGCCGGCGCGCCGGAGCTAGTGGCGGTGACCGTCGGGGGGCAGCCGGTCGACCTCGCACGCACCTACACCGCCGCCGCCACGTCGTATATCGTGGACCAATGGGAGAAGTTCCTCACCGTCCAGCCCGTCGACCCCGCACCGGTGGGTCTGAACGACTTCGAGGCCGCCGTCGCCTACGGCAAGGCCAAGGGCTTCAGTGACGACGGGCAGCGCCGCGGGGTTCGCATCGAATAACAGCTAGTGTGCGCTGTGCTTCTTGGGTCTCGCGTGCCAGATCGTGCCGCAGAGTACCAAGCCCACGGCCGCCACCGGCAACATCGCGCCGGGCCAAACTGACCAGTTCGCGGGGTCTTTCGCGGCCTCGCCGGTGGGGAGCGCGCGGGCGTAGAGCAGGGCCTGCGTGCCCGTGCCCAGGTAGACGAAGCCGTCGATAATGCCGGTGACGAGCCCGGCGTTCTTGGTGCCGCCGAAGTCCATCGAGGCGGTGCCCGAGAGCATCCCGTGCACACCGATCACGCAGAGCGACATGAACACCACTGCCCAGCCGAGCGCCGGGCTGCCGAGGGTGAAGAAGGCCGCCACCGCGCCGACCATGAGGCCACCGTAGAGCACGCTCGACACCGGACCGCGTCGTGAACCGAAGACGTGGTCGGAGATGAAGCCTGCGAAAACGCCGCCCGTGATGCCGGCGATGCAGAGTAGCAGTCCCCAGTTCTCGTACACCAGGGAGTCGCCGTCGCCCACGGCCTTGGCGTAGAGCCGGTATTGCTTCATCACCGCCTGGCGCAGGAAGCCCGAGCAGAACTCGATACCCACGATGATCCAGATCACCCGCTGCGAGAACATCCGGCGCGTCACCTCGCCGAAGGACAGCGCGGTCTGCTGGCCGCTCGAGGCGTCACCCGTGTCGAAGTCGCTGAAGCCCGCGTGGGACGGCGAGTCGCGCACGAGGAAGATCGTGCTGAGCACACAGCCCGCGAGCACGGCCGACGGCACCCAGAAGGCCATGTCGAACGAGAATGCCTTGGCGAGGCCCAGGCTCCAGTCGTAGCTGAAGTAGAGGCCGAGCGAAATCAGGATCCCGAACAAACCGCCGAGAACGCCGCGTTCTCGCACGTGAAACCATGGCGCGTTCACCTTGACGATACTCACCGCGCCAAAACTCTGGAAGTACATATTGACGCAGTTGAGCAGGAGCAACCTGCTCTTAAGCTCGTCGCCGTCGCCCGGGCCGGCCTGCGAGACCGCCCAGGCCATGCCTGCGTTCACCACGGCGGAGCCCGCAGTGGCGAGAATCATCGTGAATCGTCCGCCGAAACGGTCGGTCAAAGGCCCGTTGATCAAGAACGCGATGCCGTACACCCAGGCGCCGTAGCCGTCGATCTCGTTGAACACCGACTTGGCGAGGATGCCCGCCTTGTCGAGCTCGCCGGCGATGGCCGAGAGGTTGTAGCGCCCAAAATAGAGGAAGGCGTAGGCCAAGCCGAGCGGCACCCAGTTCATCACCCGGCGCCTTTTGAAGGCGTCGGAGTGCCCCATGTCCACCTTCGGCAAGAGGCGCAGCACGATGGCGATGGCCGCCAGGAGCCCGAAGATCAGTCCAAGCTTCTGCACCGATTCCGGCATCACACATCCAGGGGAGGCGGCCGCCCGTATCCCCCTCGGCGGCTGCTAGTCGAGCCCGAACTCTTCTGCGGCAGATTTCAGCTTCAACGCGGGCTGTTCTTCTTTGAGCATGACGAATGGGCCACACACGAGCGCGTCCATCTCGGTGCGCATGAAACAGCGGTAGGTGTCGTCGGCGGTGCACACCATGGGCTCGCCGCGCACGTTCATCGAGGTGTTGATCACCACGGGCACGCCGGTGCGCTCGTAGAAGCGGTGGATCAAGTCGTAGTAGAGCGCGTCTTGCTCACGATTGATGGTCTGGATGCGGGCGCTCTGGTCGACATGGGTGACCGAGGGCAGGGGCGTCTTCCCCGGCTTCACCTGCGCCACCAGCAGCATGTAGGGCGACGGCCGGTCGATCTCGAACCAGTCGCTCACCTGGTCTTCGAGCACGCTGGGCGCGAAGGGTCGGAAGCCTTCTCGCATCTTAATCTTCATGTTGATGATCGTGCGCATCTCCGGGTGGCGCGGGTCGCCCAGGATGGTGCGGTGCCCGAGGGCTCGCGGCCCCCACTCCATGCGCCCGTGGTGCCAGCCGACGACCTTCCCGGCCTCCAGGAGATCACAGGTTCGCGCCAGCAAGTCCTCCCTCTCGAGGCGCACGTACTTCGCCCCGTAGCGGTCGAGCGTGGCCTGGATCTCGCCTTCGCTCTCCTCGGGGCCGAGGTAGGCACTGGGCAGGCGGGGCAAGCGGGGCTTCCGAAGCAGGCCGTTCCACAACAGCAGCGCCGCGCCCATCGCTCCGCCGGCGTCGCCGGCCGAGGGTTGGATGAAGATGTCGTCAACCGGCGCCCGGCGCAAGATCTCACCGTTGGCCACGCAGTTGAGGGCGACACCGCCTGCGAGACAGAGCTTCCGCGCGCCCGTCTGGGTGACGATGTGGGTGGCCAGCTTGACCATCACCTCATCCACCAGCACCTGGAGCGACTTCGCCACGTCCATATGGAACTGCTCGAGCTTCTCGCCTTCGAGCGGGCGCGTGGGCTGGCCGAATAGCTTCTCCAGCTTCTCGTTGTACATCCGCTGCCCACGCTCGAAGTCGAAGTACGACATGTCGAGGCGGAAGCTGCCGTCGTCGGCCACGTGGATCAGCTGGCGCACCTGCTCCACGAAGCGAGGCTCGCCGTAGGGTGCGAGGCCCATCACCTTGTACTCGGCCGAGTTGACCTTGAAGCCCAGGTAGAACGTGATGGCCGAGTAGAGAAGGCCCAGTGAATGCGGAAAGCGCGTCTCGCCCATGAGCTGGATGTCGTTGCCGCGACCCACACCCCAGCTCGAGGTGGTCCACTCGCCCACACCATCGACGGTGAGGATCGAGGCCTCGTCCCAGCCGGAGCAGTAAAACGCACTCGCGGCGTGGCTGAGATGGTGCTCGCTGTAGAGCACCGGGCCGCCGTAGCCGAGCTCGTCCTTGAGCACCTTCGGCACGCGCAGCTCGGTGCTCATGACGTGTGGGAGCTTCCGCACGAAGGGGCCAAGTCCGTGTGGGAAGTTGTCGAGATGGGTGCGCAGCACCCGGTCGAACTTATTCAGCGGCTTGTCGTAGTAGATGATGGCATCGATCTTGCCGATCTCCGTCTTTCCCTCGCGCAGCGCGTAGGTGATCGCGCGCTTGGGGAAGCCGGAGTCATGTTTCACCCGGGAGAATGACTCCTCGGTGGCGGCAGCCACGATGCGCCCCTCGTCCACGAGGCAGGCCGCGGCGTCGTGGTAGAAGCAACTGATGCCGAGCACGCGCATGGCGCGGGATTATGACCCCCGGGGGCTTTGCACCACCCCGGAGGATGGGGTGTCGTCGTGAGCGAAACCGCCGTGGGACCGCCAAGGCTGGTGCTTGATCACGAGCTACTGTGGCGACTCGACGCCGCCGCCGAGGTGGCGGAGTGGGAGAAGACCTTGCGGCGCGCCGGGCTCTGGACGCTGGAGCGAGTGGAGAGCGAACAGGGACGCCAGCTCAGCGACCTCATTCAGACGGTCGAGGCCTGGCAGGCGGAGGAACGGAGTGAACGTGGGCCCACCGGCACCGGGATCGTCGCCACGGTGGCCCTGCCGCTCGGGCTCACGGCCCTGCTCGCGCTCCTGGCCGCAGCCTTGCCCGGCCCGCTCAACCTGCTCGCCTGGGGTGGCGTGCTGGCGGCGGTGGTCCTTGGCGCCCAGTGGTTCGCGCGCGCGCGCCCCCGCTCCGAGCGTGCCGAGCAGCTCGCCCGCCGGGCGCATCGCCTGCTCCGCGGGGTGCTGGGCCGAACCTTCATCGAGATCCACGGCGAGGTTCTCGTCGAGAACGTCCCGCATCGCGACTACCTTCTCCTGCGGATCGCCGAGGTCGAGGCTGCGGCCGCAGCTTGCCGCACCCGCGCCGAGGAGATGGCTCGTACGCGCGACGGGATCCGCGTGGCCAACGCGCGCCTGGGCCGAGGCGAGAGCGACGCCGAGACCGAGCGACTGGGTGAGGCCATCGCCGCTGAGAGCGCGCAAGCGGAGCGGGTGGAGGCGATCCTCCTGGACCTCCGCGCCCGGCTCGCGCGCCTCGAGGACGAGCTTGAGCGCGTGCGCATGTACGCCGAGCGCAGGGCCCTGTCCGAGCGTGCGTCGCGCCTCACCGAGTCGCCGTCAACTAGCGTCGCGATGAAGGTGGCCAGCGAGATCGAGGTCGACGTGGCCGGCATCGAGGCCGAGGTGGCGGGCGTGCTTTCTGGTGCTCGCGACCAGGACGCGCGGCTTCGCGCCGTCCTCGAGGTTGTGGGCGCCGGGCGACGGTGAACCACCGGGCGAAACGCCGTGAGGCGGGTTAGCGTGGCGCCCGGAGATTCCCCGATGCTGCTTCCTGCCGTGCTCGCCCTGTCTGCCTGCGTTGGCGAGGTTCCCGAGGGCAAGTACTCCGAGGCGGCCGATCCCACGATCGACAACCCGGTGCGCGACACCGGCTCGGGCGACACGGATACCGATACCGATACCGATACCGATACCGACACGGACACCGATAGCGGTGGCGACACGGGCGGTGGCGACACGGGTACGGGCGACACCGGCGAGACGGGCGGCGGCGACACGGCCGTAGACTCCGGCGTGGACTCCGGGGGCGGCACGGTGGACACGGGGACGGGCGACACCGGCGCCGGCGACACGGGCAACACCGACCCGGGCGACAGCGGCAGCTGGGACAGTGGCATGGGTGACGGCATGGACGAGGAGGGGCTCGGTGGGCCGCTCTTCGACTACCAGTGGGGCTACTGGTTCGACCGGGTGGTCGACCTCTTCGCGCGCTTGTTCGGGCTGGAGTAGTCCAGGCCCCGGCGGATTTCCTTTCCCCGGCACGATTCTGCCGCTACTTTAGGCGGGATGTCGAGCGACCGCGTCGTCGTTTCCCGGCCCGAGACTCGGATCGTCCAAGACCGTTTCGAGGCCTGCGTGTACCGCCCCGGGCAGATCGCCCGGTGCCCGGCGCGTGCGCCGGTCGAGTCGCTCACGCCAGAGCAGCTCGACCTGCTTCTCGACGAGGGCGATCAGCGCGTGGGAGGCACCGTCTTCCGCACCGAGTGCCCCTTCTGCGCGGCCTGCGAGCCCGTGCGAATCGATGTGAACGAGTTCCGCCCCTCGCGCTCGCAGCGGCGGGCTTGGAAGCGCAACGAGGGTGAGCTTCGGGTTGAGATGGGCCCCCCCGCGCTGAGCCGTCGCCGGGTGATGCTGTGGAACCGCCACCGTCGTGTGCGAGGTCTGCTCACCAGCTACTCCCGCAAGGATCCGCTCGGCTACCACGAGTGGCTGGTCGAAACCTGCGCGCCCACCGTCGAGGTCCGCTACTTCGAGGCCGAGCACCTCGTGGGGCTGAGCCTGCTCGACGTGGGCCGCGTGTCCGCGAACTCGGCCTACCACTACTTCGACCCCTCGCTCTCCCAGCGCTCGATCGGCGTGTACAGCGTGCTCAAGGAGATCGAGCTCTGCAAGAGCCTGGGCGTGCGCTACTACTACCTGGGCCTCTGGGCGGCCGACAGCAACCCCTTGCTCTACAAGGCGAGCTACTACCCTCACGAGCGCCTCATCAATGGCAACTGGGAGCGGTTCGAGAGTCGCGATGATGATCCGCATGTACGCGACCCCAAGGGCTACGCGGCGCGCGCCTGCACCACCCGGCCAGTCCCCGACCCGGAGCTGGGGATGGTCGGCGACCCGTGGATCGACGAGCGCGACGCCTTCGACAGCGACGGCCCGGGCGACCATGGTAGCGACGGCGGCCCCCACGACGGCGACCCCCACGACGGCGACCTCCACGACGGCGACGAGTAGCGCCGGCCTAGCGGTGGACGAGTCCCAGCCGTGCACGGCACGCATCGACGCTAGCAATCGGCCGGCCGATGTCCCGCAGCATGCGCGCGGCCTTCTCCACAAGCTCGCCATTGCTCCGCGCCATCTCGCCCGGGGACAAGTAGAAGTTGTCTTCTAGTCCCACGCGCACGTTGCCGCCCATGGCCCCGGCGGCGGCGAGCAACCGCCACTGGTCCGTCGAGAGCGAGATGACTTCCCAGTCGGAGCCCGGCGGGAGCTGGTTCACCTGGTGCATCAGGTTCTCCACGGTGCCGGGGATGCCCCCCACGACCCCCATGATCAGCGACACCTGCACCGGCGCCTGCAGCATTCCCAGCTCCATCAGCGGGTAGAGCGTGCCCACGTGCCCGGTGTCGAAACACTCGCACTCCGGGCGAATCTGCCACTCGTTCATCGCCGCGAGCAGGGCCCGGATCTCGGCGATGGGATTCTGGAAGACGAAGTCGAAGACGAAATCGCGGCGCTTCTCGCTCCACTTCGCATAGTTCATCGAGCCCATGTTGAGCGCGGCCACCGCTGGACGCACCGCGTCGAGGTAGGCGAGCCGCTTCTCCACGCTCACGCCCACCGCGCCGGTGGAAAAGTTGATGATCACCGGGCACTCGGCCACGATGGCGTCGCGAATCGCTCGGTAGTCATCGACTTCGAAACTTGGTTCCCCCGTGGGCGTGCGCGCGTGGATATGAACGGCGGCGGCACCGGCCTCGTAGGCGCGGCGGGCCTCGGCCGCGTACTCCTCGGGGGTGTAGGGGATGGCCGGACACTGCGCCCGGTTGGCCACCACCCCCGAGAGGGCGCAGGTGATCATCGCGGCGCGGGACGGGTCCTGGTGCGGCTTGGCGTACACGCTCACTCCTCGCTCGCCCAGCGGGGCTCGCGTTTCTGGAAGAAGGCCGACATCCCCTCGGCGGCGTCGGGGTGGCTGGCCACCAACTCGAGCGCCTCGGCCAGCCCGTGGAGCCGCTCGCGCAGCCCGGGTGCCCAAAGGCCCGCGTGCTCGCGCCACGCCTCGCGGCCGGCACGCGCGGCGGCGGGTGATCGCGCGAGGATCGCGGCGCAGGCCTGGTCGGCGGCGGCCGCGGCGTCGTCCTCCACCCGCGAGAAGAGGCCAATGCGCTGGCCCTCCTCGGCGTCGACCCGGCGTCCGGTCAGCGCGAGGTCCATCGCGAGCCGCGGCGTCGTCACGCGCGCGAGCAGGGCGCCCACCATCATCGGCCAGGCGCCCACGCGGCTCTCGGGAAGGCAAACGCTGGCGCTGCGACCGGCGATTGCGAGGTCGGCCGCGCAGAGCAGGCCCACGCCCCCACCGAGCACCGCGCCATCGACCACCGCCACCACCGGCACGGGACTCTCCACGAGGTCGGCGAGCGCGTCGGCGAAGAGGTGCATCGCGGCCGAGCGCCCGCCCGGGTGCGACATCACGGCGGCAAGGTCGGCCCCCGCGCACCACGTGGGTCCCTCGGCCTCCACGCGGATCACCCGTGGCCCTCGTGTCGCGACCGCATCGCGCAGCCCCTGGATGGTCTCCAGATCCAGGGCGTTGCGCTTGGTGGGACGGTCGAGCACCAGTCGCAAGAGCTCGCCGTGCCGTTCAACCCGCATCGTCAGCCTCCAGCTCGCAGGTGGCTTCGCCAGCGCGCACTGGCCGCCCAGTCGCCACGAGAACCGCCCGCACGACGCCGGCGCGTGGGCTCCGCAGCACGATCTCGGTCTTCATGGCCGACACCACCACGCAGGCTTGCCCCGCGCTCACCCGCTCCCCCACGCTTACTTTCACCGCCACCACCGTGGCCGGCATCGGCGAGGCGAGGGAGGCACCGGTATCAGCCCGGGGGCCGCGTGCCGCCACGCGTTCGACCTGTACCGAGTGACCGTCAACCCAGGTCGAGCGTCCGTCCGACCACGCGCCGAGCCATCGGCCCTCGACAAGGAGCTCGACCCGGCCGGACACGGTGCGACGGTAGGGCACCCGCGTTTGTTTGCCATCGACGATCACCACGACAGCATCGGCCTCCACGCGAGTGTCAACTTCCCGTTCCACACCAGCCACGCGTATCCTCACGGCCAGCGCCCGAGTGACTGCCAGGGCGTCGGCAAGGCGACGGGTCCGGTCGCGCGTGCAGGGCCGGCCAACGTCGCCGCCCCCAGCGCCGCCGCCAGTGGAACTGCGGGCTGGTAGTCCACCATGAAGCGCTCGAGCCAGCCTGTGTCGATCCGCGCGTGGGCAAACTCCGTCGACCGCACGATGTCGCGGCAGAGCGCGGCGGTGGTGCGCACGCCAGCAATCTCGAACTCACCCAGCGCCAGGGCCATCCGCGCCCGCGCTGCCTCGCGGTCGGTGCCATGGACAATGAGCTTAGCCAGGAGCGAGTCGTAGTGCGGACTCACGACGCTGCCCTCCGTCACCCCGGCGTCGACGCGGATCCCCGGTCCCGCCGGGGGACGAAACCGGACGAGGGTGCCCGGCGAGGGCACAAAGCCCTCGTGTGGGTCCTCGGCGATGACGCGACACTCGATGGCGTGGCCCCGGGGGGAGGGGACGTCCGGAACTCGCTCGCCGGCCGCGATGCGCAGCTGCGCGGCCACGATGTCGATGCCGGTCACGCACTCGGTAACGGGGTGCTCCACCTGCACGCGGGTGGTCATCTCGATGAAGTAGAAGTCGCCGCTTGGCAGCAGCAGGAACTCGACGGTGCCCGCGCCTTCGTAGTGGACGGCGGACGCGAGGCGAAGAGCCGCCTCTTCCATTGCTGCCGGGGCGCCCAGGGCCGGCGCCTCCTCCACGAGTTTCTGGTGACGCCGCTGCACCGAGCAATCGCGGGTGCCGAGCGACACCACCTTCCCCCGGCGGTCGCCGAGTACCTGCACCTCCACGTGGCGAGCCCCCTCGAGGAGGCGCTCCACGTACACCGTCCCGTCGCCGAAGGCGGCCCGGGCTTCCTCGGAGGCTCTCACTCGCGCCTCGTCGAGCTCCGCCGCCGATCTCACCACGCGCAGGCCGCGGCCGCCGCCGCCCGCCGCCGCTTTCATCAGGGCCGGGAAGCCCGCGTCGGCGCCGCTGGGCACCAGCGGCACGCCTGCCGCCCTGGCCAGGACCTTCGCGCGCTGCTTGTCGCCCATCTCGGCGATGCTCTCGGGCGCCGGACCCACCCAGCGAAGGCCAGCTTCGATCACGGCCTGGGCGAAGCTCGCGTTCTCGGCGAGGAAACCGTAACCGGGGTGCACCGCCTCAGAGCCGAGGGCCCTCGCCGCCTCGAGGAGTCGCGACACGGAGAGGTAGCCGTCGGACGCGCCCAGCGGCGCGCACTCGTCCATCGCCGAGCGATGCAACGCGTCGGCGTCGACCTCCGTGAACGCGCCCCGAGGCGACCACCCGATCTCCCGCGCCGCCCGGGCCACGCGCACCGCGATCTCGCCGCGGGTGGCGATGACGAG
>SXGT01050322.1_pt1 | contig 40911 bp, 40 predicted proteins | sample 3176221 | NCBI WGS metagenome assembly SXGT01 (sample SAMN11356862, study PRJNA531348) | freshwater metagenome | isolation source: freshwater sample F1-120 | place: China: Fuxian Lake, Yuxi | collected 2017-12-25
AATCCTCCGCATCCGCGCTGCTACGGCGCCTTTCCGCGCGTCCTCGGCCGGCTCAGGCGCGAGGTCGGCAACCTCACGCTGGAAGCGATGATCCATCGGATGACCGACCGCCCGGCCCGGCGCTTCGGGCTCACCCGCCGCGGGCGGCCTTGGCCAGCTGCTCGCGCAGGCTCTCGATCTCCCACGACGTGACCAGCGGCGGCAGGAGCCGCATCTCGGTGACCACGCGCTCCAGCGCCGCAGCGTCGGGATACTGCACCTGCTGCTGCGCGGCCTTGGCCTGCCACGACTCGGGAGTCCACGACATCTCGGGCGCAATGTACCCCATTGTGTCGACGACACCATCGGTGACGCCGCTTCGCTACCTGGCGGCGACCCAGATCAGCAACGCGACCAGGCCGAGCAGGACGGCCGACAGCGCGGGCAGCGACGAGCTGGACCGGCGTTCGGACGGCGTGGTGCGCGGCGGCTGCCAGGCGCAGCGCGGGCAGGTGCCCTGCTCGGTGCCCTCGACGAAACGACGGCAGACCAGGCAGCGAAAGCGCGGCCGGACCTCAGCGCGCTCCTGGTACATCGGTCGCTCGGCCACAGCTCGATCCTGGAGGCGACGCGGGCGCCCCGCAAGCGAGTATTATCGAGCCGTGGCCGCGCCCGCCCGCAACGTCCTGCGAGATGCCTGGAGCCAGGTCGGGCGCGTCACCATCGTGCCCGAGGGCGACACCGTCGCGGCGCCGTGGCCAGGCGCCCTGGTGGTCGCCACCGGCATCGCCATCGGCGCCGGAGCGTGGCTGTGCGCGCGGCTCCTCGCCGCCATTGGCGTGGCGCCGGCGCTGGGGGCCCTGGTCGCCGCGGTCGGCGCGGTGGTCCTGGGCGCCGCGATCGTCGAGCGCGGCCTCCACGCCGCCAGCGAGCGCTGGCTCGGCGCACGCTGGGCGTCGCTGGTGGTGGGCGCCATCGTGCTCGGCCGCGTGGTCGCGATCTGGTCGATCGCACCGGCGGTGTGGCTGGGCGCCTTGGTGCTCTCGGCCGCCGCCAGCCGCTGGGCGGCGGTCGCGCTGCAGCGCCTCGGTGACGTGGCCGCGCCCGGCCGGGGACGGACGTTCGTGGTCAGCGGGATGGGCTGGCCCGAGCTGGCGGTCACCAGCATCGTCGTCCTCGCCCTCGCCGTGCTGGTCGCCGGCTGGGCCGGCGTGGCCATCATCATCGCCGCGGTCGTGGCCGCCGTCGCCATGGGACTGGGCGTGCAGATCCTCGATCGCGAGCTGGCCGGCGACTCGCTCGCCGCCATCGCCGCCGTGATCGAGCTGATCGTCCTGGTCGGTCTGGCCGCGACCGACCCGGCGGCGCTGTCGCCGTTCGTGCGCTGAAGGATCTTCGATCAGGACGATCAGCCGCGCGGGACCGGTACGACCAAGATCGTGCGGGACTGCCCGGTCAGGCCGGCCAGCCGGCGTCGGGCAGGAGCACCTGGGTGCGCGCGCGAAGCTCGGAGGGTAGGCGGGCGTCGAGGATCGGCGACACGTCGGCGGGCTGGTAGAGCTGCGAGATGTGCATCATCACCAGGTGCGGCATGGTGAACATGTCGGCGTGCTCGATCACCTCGTCGAGGTGGATGTGGCAGCCGGCGCGCGACGCCTCGAGCGACTTGCGGGCGTCGAGGAACGTGGTCTCCATGATCAGGACCTTGCTCTTCAGGAGCGCCGGCGAGTGCTCGAGCGCCGAGATCAGCGTATCGGTCACGTAGGCCAGCTCGGGGTGCTCGACGGTCTCGAACAGCTCGTCGGCGGTGCCGGCCTTGCGCCTGGCCCCGATCTCGGCGCCCGGCATGCCGGCGTGCTCGGGCTTGAGCTTCTGCACCCGCCGCACCACCTGGTAGGCCAGGGACGGCACCGGGTGGAACGTGCGCAGCGCGCGGACGCTCAGGTCGCCCTTGAGCGGCACCACGTCCCCAGGCTCGACCCCGATCGGCTGGATGTCGAGCGGCCAGCGCTGCAGCTCGGTCATGGCGCGGAGCGCGACCAGGAGCGTGTCGACGATCTCGGCCGGCATGATCACGCGCAGCGGCGCCTTCACGCCTTGCAGCCCACGGATGCCCAGCAGCGCGTTGAGCGCTCCGATGTGATCGGCGTGGGCGTGCGACAGGCACAGCGTGCCCACCCCGGCCGCCGAGCGCAGCGGCACGCCGCAGTCGAACGCGACGTCGAGCTCGGGCACGTGCAGCGCGGTGTAGACGCCGCCCAGCGAGAGGCCGCGGACCGAGTACGGACCCGCCTTGACGGTGGTGATCACTGGACCTCGATCTGGACCGCGCGCCACGCCACACCACCGCGCCCGTCGCGGACCACGACGTACAGCATGCGCATGCCGGGCTCCTCGGCGGCGATCATCTCGGTGGGCGTCGACTGGTAGTACGCGATCTCGCCGGCCGACGAGTACCAGGCAAAGCGAGCGTCGTCGCCAGCGGGCGGATCACTGGTGACGGCGAGCGCGACGGCCGCGCCGCGCGCCACCGTGACCGGCCCGGCCAGGGCGTCGCCGTCGCCGATGGTCAGGCTCGCGATGGTCGGGTTGGCGGCGGTGGTCGGCAGCACCGCCATCACCTTGATCGCGGTCAGCGTCCCCTCGGGGCCGTCGATCGCGACCGAGACGCTGTCGAGCGGCGGCGCGTTCCCGGGCAGGGGCGGCACCGGATCGGGCGCGATGTAGCGGGCGCCGCCGGCGTCCTCCTCGATCCGGCCGATCGGCGGCACACCGGGGTAGGTCTCGATCAGGGTGTGGCGCGTGGGCAGCGGGCCGAGCACGCCGTTGGCGTCGACGACGATGGTCTCGAACGTGGCCTGGGCGCCCGGCTGTACCACCGGAGGATCGGCGATGACGGCCAGGATGGTCGGCTTGGTCAGCTCGGCGGGCGACGCGAAGTCGGTGCAGGCGGCGGCGGCGAGCGCGATGGCGGCCGCGGTGCAGGCGAGGAAACGGCTCATGATCAGGGTGAGTCCTTGCCCACGCTCCCAACCGGCGGTGCAGAAAGCGATGCACGCATGCTGAGCATGGACGGCCCCAGTATAGCGGCCAACGCGGGGTGCGCTCGTGTACCATCGGCGGCCGTCATGATCTGGTACGTCCTCGCCGCGCTGGGTGCGCTCTTCCTCCTCTCCATCGCGCTCCCCGTCCCCCGGCGGATGTGGGTCTTCACGCTGACCGCGTGGAAGTACATCGGGCTGTGGCTGCTCGACGTCACCCGCCTGCGCTGGATCACCTACAAGATCGCCGGCTGGGAGTACCGCCGCCTCGAGCGTCCGGTGTTGCTGCGCCGCTTCTGCGAGGACATGGGGCCGACCTTCATCAAGTTCGGCCAGATCATCGCGTCGTCGGCCGGCCTGTTCCCCGATCGCTACGTCAAGGAGTTCTCCAAGGTCCTCGACCGGGTGCGGCCGTTCCCGTTCCAGCAGGTCCAGCAGATCCTCGCCGAGGATCTCGGCCCCGACCGCGCCGCGCGCATCGTCAAGGTCGAGCCCAAACAGCTCGCGTCGGCGTCGATCGCCCAGGTCCACACCGCCGAGCTCGACGACGGGACCAAGGTCGTGGTCAAGGTGCAGCGCCCCGGCATCATCAAGCGCTGCGAGTCCGACATGAAGATCATGCGGTTCATGGCGGTGATCCTGTCCAAGGTCCGCCGTGACGCCGAGCTGGCCAACCCGGTCGGCGTGATCGAGGACTTCACCGCCACGCTCTCCGAGGAGCTCGACTTCCGCAAGGAGGCCGCCAACCTCGATCGCTTCAACGAGATCATGCGCGAGCTCGGCCACGAGAACATTCGCGCGCCGGTGCCGCACAACGACCTGACCACGCGCCGGGTCCTGGTCATGGAGCGCTACAGCGGCATCCGTGTCGATCAGTACGACGTCATCCGCGAGCGCGGCATCGACGGCGAGCTGAAGCTGGTGGCGGGCCTGCGGGCCTGGTTCCAGTGCGTCGTCTTCTACGGCTTCTTCCACGGCGACGTCCACGCTGGCAACTTGATGCTGCTCGACGACGGCGACATCGGCTTCCTCGACTTCGGCATCGTCGGACGCTTCGACGATCGCCAGCGCTTCCTGGTCACCGACTACATGATCGCGTTCTCGTCGGGCAACTACCGCAAGCTGGCCGAGGTCATGATCGAGATGGGCGGCGCCGAGGCCGAGAAGCTCGACATGGAGGCGTTCGTGAAGGACCTGGGCGAGACCTACTCGCCGCTGCTCAAGCTCTCCTTCGGGGAAGTGAACTACGCCGAGTTCCTCCCCGGCATCCAGAAGACCGCCACTCGCCACCGGGTGAGGATGCCCAAGGAGTTCATCCTGATCACCAAGCAGCTGCTCTACTTCGATCGGTACGCCAAGGCGCTCGCGCCCAAGCTCAACGTGTTCACCGATCCGCGGCTGATCTTCTCGCTCATGGCCGACATCCAGAAGGTGCGGGCGAGCATGCCGGCACCGGACCCGGCGGCGAAGTCAGCCGCGAAGGCCTGAGCTCGAAGGTTCAGGTCGAGTGACCGAAAATGTGAGAAGGCGGGTGTTCGGCCCGCCTTCTCTCGTGACACTGCGCATGTTGTTGGTGACTCAGTCCCTTCCTCAGCTGCTCGTGTCGCGTAACCGGTCCATTCACCGCATTCGACCGCTGACGTCAGGTTGAACCTGATCGACGCGCACCGGGACAAGACCCGTAGACGTGATCCCGACCGATGGTCTGGGGATCTGCTGGGCTGGCGCTGGGACGCGCGGCCTTGGACCTCTCACGTTCGTCGTTTCGAAGTGATGGTTGCCCGACAGCTCTCGCTCCGCCGAACCTCCTGCTGGTGCCCCGTGCCGTGGCTTCCGTTGCGAGAGCTTCTATCGTCGCTGGCAATAAAACCCTAAGCCTCGCCGCAGAGGCTGGCAATGGAAAAACACCGCGGCAGCTAGTCGCACTTGTCCTGCGCGCAGAAGCACGCACCGGAACACTCGTTCCGAACTTCGCCGGTCTCGAAGAAGTGCTTGATCTGACGGCGTGACGCGGGCTGACCACGGGTGAGGTAGTGCATGCCGGTCTCGGGAGCGGGCTCGTTGGTGAGGGGTACGGGTGGGGCACCACCGTCCATGATGACGAGGGCCGAGCCGTTCGCGATCGGTCCGGCCATCGCGGTCATGCCGTAGGGGACGTAAGGACTGGGGTCGAGGACGGGGATGCCCATGGTGCGGGCCTGCCATTCGGTCGCGAGGTTGGGCACCTCGTCGTCGCCGATGGCCATGTGCAAGAGCATCTGACGCGGCGTGACACCGAGTGGCTGGCCGTCGAGGACGACGCTGGAGACCCCCGAGGTCTCGGTCAGATCCCAGCGGGCCTGGCACAGGTTGATGGCCAGCACCACGTCGAAGTGATCGGGATACGCGCCCTGGAGGATGGTCTTGTAGGTCGGCCAGTCGGTCGAGCGCTCGAGCATGACGCTGTAGTTGCCGCCGCCGACGCCGACCACGCCGCGGCGGATGTTGGGCGTGTACGCGACCACGGTGGTGCCGAAGATGTGGCCCTGCGAGAGGCCGTAGTAGTAGAGCTTGGTGGGATCGGCGAGTCGGGCGCCAGTGGTGCAACCGGTCGCGGTCGCGTCCTCGGCGCGGCACAGGAAGAGCTGGGTGGTGAAGGTGGTCTCGAGCGCCCGGCCGAGCGAGACGTGATTGGTGATGCCCTGGATCAGGGTGTCGAAGATCTCGGCTGCGTTGTTCAGATCGGTGAGCGTGCGCGCGATGTTGCCGATGTCGCGCTCGCTCATGCCGCGCATGTCGGTGCCGGCGGTGATCACGCAGGCGGCGGCGGCGGTGTCGCGGATGGCGCCCGACGCGGCCTGCTCGCCCGAGCCGTTGAGGCCGTGGCCGTAGATCATCATGCCCACGGGCGCGGTCGCCCGGTACGCGCAGTCGGGGATGATCACGGTGAACGGGATGTCATACATGCCGTGGGCCACGGCATCGCCGGCGGCGTCGATGTCGAGCACGGTGCCGGGCGCATAGGCGCCGCCCTGAGTGAGGAACAGCGGCACCTTGAGCGTGCCGTCGATGCGGCGGCGGATCTTCGAGCCGTCGTCGACCGGGCCGTCGCTGACGACGGTGTAGGTGGCGGGCGTGGCGTCGAGCAATTGCAGCGCCTGATCGCGCGCGCTCAGCATGGTGCGGTGCACGTGATCGTCGGAGGCGACCGTGAAGTCCCAGGCCAGGGCCAGGTCCTCGCGCGGGAAGCCGGCGGTGGTGAGGGCGTCGAGGGCCTCGACCAGGCGGGGCCGCGCTCGCTCGAGCAGCGGGTGTGAGGTGGTCTTGCCGTCGAGGATGGCCTGGAAGCCGGGGCCGACGGGCAGATCGCCGCCGGCGGCAGACTTGACGGCCTTGCGGATGGCCACGGCGTAGCGATGGCCGGGCGTGAGTCGGGCCGCCGGCCGCATGTAGAGGGCCTGCCGATCGGGCGTCGCCTGCGCGGTCATGTCGACCTCGGCGAAGTGGGCCACGCGCTCCATCGTGGTCATGTCGAGCAGCACCGTGGTCGCGCTGGCACCGAGCGAGTCGGCGAAGCGGGTCTGATCGATCAGGGTCCGGCGATCGACGCCGCCGGGGAAGATCGCGACCATCGGCGCCGCGGCCGAGAAGCCGTCCGCGCGGTTCCATCCAGCGGGATCGATCGGCGCCAGGTTGGCGTTGGTCAGCAGGCCCCCGGCGGGGATGGCGAGCTTGCGACCGGTCGGCGTCGATGGATCGGCGACCTCGTACACGCTCGACGGCCACGGCGCCATGCAGGCGCCGGCGCCGAGCGGGTTGCACTGGTCCTCGATCGGGAAGCCGGGATCGTCGCTACCGCAGGCGGCGAGCGTGAACAGCGCGAGCGAGGCTGAAGACAGGGAGACAGCGATGGCCCTCATCGCCGGGGACGGTATCAAAGCGAGGGAGGGCGGGAGCGGGAAAGCGGGGCGCGACAGATCATGTCCATGCGGGGCCCAGCGGCACGGGCACGGGCAAGGGCAAGGGCACGGGCAAGGGGCCTGTCAGGTATCAGGGGGTGGTCGCGATCGGGGTCACGGCCTGGTCGCCGCCGGAGAGTTTCGCGGCCCTGGCGATGAGGTCGACCAGGGCCCGGCGGCGCGGGCTGCCGCCGGCCGAGGTCGCGGCCAGCTCGTGGGTCGCCTTCCAGGTCAGGCCGCCCTTGTGCTCGGAGTTGCGCAGCATCATCCCGAAGCCGGCCAGGGCAGCGGCGAAGCGGAAGTCGGCCGAGGCGTCGGCCATGCGGGCGGCCCCGGGCAGGACGCGCTGGGCCAGCTCCTCGCCCTTGTCGTTGCCCGGCCGCTTGAAGCGCACGTGCACGGTGAACAGCGCGCCCGAGTCGCTGGCGTCGGTGAGCGTGCGCCCGGTCTGGTACTCGAGCGCGCCGGCGGTCGCGTCGGCGCCGGCCGCGGGCACCAGCTCGTAGAGCGCGGTCACGGTCTGGCCCACGCCCAGCTCGCCGGCGTCCTTGGTGTCGTCGCGGAAGTCCTGATCGCGGAGCAGACGGTTCTCGTAGCCGACCAGGCGGTACTGCGCGACTGTGGCCGGGTTGAACTCGACCTGGATCTACACGTCCTGGGCGAGCGTGACCAGCGTGCCGGCGGCCTCCTCGACCAGCGACTTCTTGGCCTCGTCGATCGAGTCGATGTAGCCGTAGTTGCCGTTGCCGTGCTGGGCCAGCTTCTCCATGGTGCTGTCCTTCAGGTTGCCCATGCCGAAGCCGAGCACCGTGAGGTAGACGCCGCTCTTGCGCTTCTCCTCGACCAGGCGGACCAGCGAGCCCTGATCGCTAACGCCGACGTTGAAGTCGCCGTCGGTGCACAGGATGACGCGGTTGATGCCCTCGGGATCGAAGTGGGCCTGGGCGAGCTGGTACGCCAGCTTGATGCCGCCCTCGCCGTTGGTGGAGCCGCCCGACGAGAGGCCGTAGAGCGCGTTCTTGATCGCGCCGCGCTCCTCGCCCGAGGTCGGCGGCAGCATCACGCCGGCCGAGCCGGCGTAGGCCACCATGCTGACCGTGTCGCGCGGACCGAGTTGATCGGCGAGCGTGGCCAGCGACTGCTGCACCAGCGGCAGCTTGTTCTCGGCGCTCATCGATCCCGAGGTGTCGACGAGGAACACCAGGTTGCGTGGCGGCAACGCCTCGGTGCCGAGGGTCTTGCCCTTGATGCCGATCCGGGCCAGCAGCCGATCGGCGTGGAACGGCGACGGCGCGACCTCGGCCGACACCGCCAGCGGTTGGTCGCCCTTGGGCTCCGGGTAGTCGTAGCGGTAGTAGTTGATCATCTCCTCGACCCGCACCGCGTCGGCGGGCGGCAGCTCGCCCTGCTCGAGGAAGCGGCGCACGTTGGCCATCGACGCGGTGTCGACGTCGATCGAGAACGTCGACAGCGGCGCCTGGGCCACCGCCAGCAGCGGGTTGTCGGCGCGGTGTTCGTACTCCTCGACGCCGAGCGACTCTCCGTCCATCGCTCCCGCCGAAGGCGGGGGCGCGTACGCCAGCGGCGACGCCCGCTTGGACGCCATGCCCATGCAGGCAGCGAGCGAGGAGGCGACGAGGGCGGCGAGGCCGAGCGGGCGCAGGTGGCTCATGCCACCGTAACGGCGGCCGCGCGCGCAGCTTACGCGGCGGGCCAGTCAGGCGGCCTACGCGCCGAGGCGATCGACGGCGCGGGCCAGGTTCTCACGCGCCGCGGCATCGAGACGCTGGTGGAACAGATCCGAATGGAAGATGCGGGGCGCGGTCAGGAGCGACGCCAGGAAACGACGGCGACCGGCGCGGTAGGCGTCGCGCGGCACCGCCGCGTATTCGATCGCGATGGCGGCGTCGTAGGCGTCGAAGCGCGCCGGTGGCGCGCCGAGGATGGCCATGTCGCAATCGACGAAGTGGGCGGCGTCGCGGCCGAGCGCGGCGGCGTCGAGCGCGCCGTGGCGGGCGGTGAGCACGATCAACGCCTCGACGCGATCGAGGTCGAGCCCGGCGCTTCGCAGCCACGCGCCGGCGAGCCGCCGGGCCAGCACCGCGCTCCTCGCCTCGTTGTCGGGGCGGCCGGCCTCGTAGATCGCGTCGTGGCAGAGGATCGCCCAGTAGACGTCGCGCGGATGATCCCAGCCGGCGGTGTCGGCGACCCATTCGTACTCGCCGATCACCTCGGCGACGTGTTCAGCGGTGTGATAGGTGCGCGGCGGGCGAGCGTACGCGGCGCGGAGCGCGGCCTCGCACGGTGCCGGCAGCGCGAACGGCGGCGGGCGCGTGGAGAACATGAGGCGAACGTGGCACGCGCGCCCCGGCCGCGGTAGCTTCGACGGGATGGTTCCTCGCGCTGCGATCCTCTGCCTCGCGCTCCTGGCGATGGCGGCGTGCAGCGGCGGCGACAAGCGCGGCGACAGCACGCTGGCGGGCGCCAGGAGTGGCAAGGGTGGCAAGGGCCATGGCGGGGGCGGCGGGAGCGGCAGCGGCAGCGGCTCGGCCTCTCCCGCCCGTGGCCCTGGCGTGGCGCTCACCGGCACGACGTGCCCGACGCCGGGTTGCTCGTTCCACGCCGCCGCCGGTGCGTACTTCACGTGTCTCTCCGGCGGCGCCGGCGCCTGCTTCCACTTCGGCGCGCGCTGCGCGCCCGGCGACGGCTGCGTGTTCGACGCCGCCAGCAAGGGCTACCGGCGCTGCGAGCACATGGTCGAGGGCGCCTGCGCGGCCCCTGTGGGCGCGGCCTGCACGCCGGCGTCGACTTGCGCGTTCAACCCCGCCGACGGCCTCCATCACACCTGCGAGGCGTGGTCGGGTGGGTCCTGTACGCGCTGGGGCACGACCTGCACTCCCGGCTGATCTCTCGGGAGATCCGAGGGGTTCGGCGCGTGCACCGGGCAGGGAAGAATCCGGTTTTCAGTTCCGTATACTGGATCGGAGCCTTTCGGACAGAACACACGCAATTCCAACAGGTTGCGATCGGGCGTGTCGATCGACCTTGACGGAACTGTCGTTGAAAGGCATTTTCAAGTTCGAGCCCAAGCCGTGATCGTCTGCCTCTGCCATGCCGTCCGCGACCGCGACCTCGACGCCGCCATCGCCGATGGTGCGGACTCGGTGCAGGACGTGGGCAAGCAGTGCGGCGCAGGCACCGGTTGTGGCGCCTGCATCCCGGAGATCGAGGATCGCCTCGAGCGGGCCGGTCGCGGCTGCGATCGCGCGGCCGCGGGTGATTGCCCGCAGACGCTCGTCTCGGTAAGGTCGCGCAACCTGACCGAGCCACGCGACGCCGCCTGATTCTCCTTCGGCGCACGCGGTCTCGGCACGACCGAGAGGCGCGCATTCGATGAAGGGTCACGCCGAGGTCATCGACCTCCTGAACGAGCTCCTCACCAACGAGCTCACCGCGATCAACCAGTACTTCATCCACGCCAAGATGCTGGCCAACTGGGGCTACGATCGGCTGGCTTCCAAGGTACGCGCCGAGTCGATCGACGAGATGAAACACGCCGATCAGGTCATCTCGCGCATCCTGTTCCTGGAAGGCATCCCCAACCTGCAGCGGCTCAACAAGCTGCGCGTGGGCGAGAACGTGAAGGAGCAGTTCGAGTCCGACGTGCAGCTCGAGTACGCGGCGATCAAGAACCTCAACGGGTGGATCGCCAGGTGCCGCGAGCTCGGCGACAACGGCACCGAGGACCTCCTGACCAAGATCCTGGTCGGCGAGGAAGAGCACACCGACTGGCTCGAGACCCAGCTCGGCCTGATGGGCCAGCTCGGCGACACCGCGTATCTCGCCGAGCAGATGAAGGATTGAACGGGCCCGACCGGGGCCCGGTCAGTTTGCCAGCCTGGCACGGGGTTGGTCGTCGAGCGGGCAGGGCTGGCACGGCGTGCGCTGTGTCGCGGTCCCAAGTAGGCGCCGACGTGCGGGGACGGCGCTGGCACTGCGCTTGATGTAGCGGTGCCCATGATGGTGTACCGGACGCTGGTGGTCGGGCTGCTCGGTGCGATCGCGCTCCTGGTCGCGGAGCGGCCGACCTTGGAGCGCGCGGAGGCCACGCCGGTGGCGCTCGCGGCGGCGCCCGCCAAGGCCGCCGTGGTCGACGTCTCCCGCGCCATCGCCGGGGCCGATCCCATCCCGTTGCTCGGCCTGCACCCGGGGGAGCGCGTGGTGGAGATCGACGGCGTCGCCGCAGACGCAATCGCGCTCGCCGACCGCTGGGCCCAGGCCTTCCCCGGCGAGTACGTCGATATCGGCGTGAGTCTCGCCGGCGGATCATCGCGCCGGATCCTGGTGGTGGTGCACCCCTGACGGTGCGCGCACCCTGAGCGCTTGACCCGGCGCGGGCCGCGGGCGATGACCCGGCCATGCTCCACATCGATCTGCGCGGCAAGCGCGCGCTCGTCGCCGGCGTTGCCGACGATGGTGGCTTCGGGTTCGCGATCGCCAAGGCGCTGGCCGAGGCCGGCGCCACCATCTGTCTCGGCACCTGGCCGCCGGCGCTGGGCATCTTCCAGACCATGCTGGCGCGCGGCAAGTTCGACGCCTCGCTGGTCATGTCCGACGGCTCCAAGCTCGCCTTCGAGAAGGTCTACCCGCTCGACGCCGAGTACGATCGCCTCGACGAGGTCCCCACCGAGCTGCGCGAGTCGCGCCGCTACCGCGAGTGCGGCGACTTCACGATCCAGGGCGTGGCCGCCCAGATGAAGCAGGACTTCGGCGACGGCTGTCTCGACATCGTGGTCCACAGCCTCGCCAACGGCCCCGAGGTGAAGAAGCCGCTGCTCGAGACCAGCCGCAAGGGCTACCTGGCCGCGGTCTCGGCCTCGGCCTACTCGTTGACCTCGATGGTCGCGGCCTTCTCGCCCATCATGAGGCGCGGCGGCGCGTTCGTGTCGCTCACGTACATGGCCTCGGAGCGCGTGGTCCCCGGCTACGGCGGCGGAATGTCGTCGGCCAAGGCCGCCCTCGAGAGCGACACCCGCACCCTCGCCTACGAGGCCGGGCGCGCCTACGGCCACCGCGTCAACACCATCTCGGCCGGCGCCTACGCGTCGCGCGCGGCCAGCGCCATCGGCTTCATCGATCAGATGATCGACTACACCTCGCGCAACGCGCCCCTGACCGAGCCCATCACCGCCGCCGACGTCGGCGCCACCGCCGCGTTCCTGTGCTCACCGCTGGGCGCCGGCATCACCGGCACCACCGTGTATGTCGACAAGGGCTACTCGGTCATGGGCGTCGCCGTCGACCGCGAGGGCGCGGCGAAGAGCTGAGAATCCGCGGGCTACGACACCGCATCGAGTGGCGGGTTGCTCGTGGGATTCCGTGAAAGGCTGCGCCAGGCCGGTGGTACCTCGTACGCGCCGGCCTCGGGCGGCCGTGCGGCCGAGGGACCCCGCGCTCGCGGCGCCGACGGCCGGCGAGCCCGAGGTCTCCACCGGCCCTCCGGGTCTCTGGTCTCCGGGTCTGGTCTCCGGGTCTGGTCTCCGGGTCTCTGGGTCGCCGCGCCGTCCGGCGATTGCCGTCAGGAGGCGCACCGTTCGAGCGCGGTCCGGAACCGGGCGGCGAAGGCCTGGACCAGCGGATGCTCGGCGACCGGGACCGCCGAGCGCTCGGTCGTGACCACGATGAGCAGGGTGACGCCGCCCATCCGGCGGGCGATCGCGAAGTCGAAGTCGGGGTGCGCGGTCCACGCCTCCGGCGTTGGTTTCGGGACCATGCCCTCGACTTCGAACGCGTAGGAGTCATCCGCCGCCATCGCGGCGAAGCTCCAGCTTCGGCCCGGATCGACGCGCTGGCTGGCGAACCCGACGAGCTCGTCGCGCTCACTCGCGCCCGTCTCGCCGATCGACTCGTCGTTCCACATCAGATCCGCATAGGGTGGGTAGATCGTCGGCGCGTCCCGCCGGAACTCCGATGCTGCTGTGGCGAGTGCGGCGCGACAACCGGCCCAGCCGAGGGGTTCGTGGTCCGCGCCAGGCTCCGGACGGTTGCCGACCATGGTGCCGTCATCGGTCGGGTCGACGACCAGTGGACCCGGCCGGCTGCACGAGAACTGCGAGATCGTCCAGCACGAACCCCACACCGCGGCCAGGAGCGTTGCGCGCATGCGGACAGGACGCGGCGGCCGCGGCGCTTCATCCCCGGGGGCCGAGCGTCTTACTCGGCCGTGACGTGCGATCGCGAGATCGCGATGGCAGGGTTTCGCTCGTGACGCACCTGCGAACCCAGCTCGCCGTAGGATTGCTCGGGGCCATCGGTTGTGGTGGCGGCGCGGGCCCGGTGGCGGCGCCGGCGGCACCGCCGATCGCCACGGCGCCCGTCCCCGCGCCCGATCCGTGCGCCAGCGTCGGGCACTGGGAGGAGGTGGCGCCGCTCCCTCTGCCCGGCCGTGTCGATCACACCGCGGTGTGGACCGGCCGCGAGATGGTGATGTGGGGCGGCACCGAGGGCGTGAGCAGCCCGAAACAAGACGGCGCCCGCTACGATCCCGCGACCGACACCTGGGTCGCCACCCAGCTGCGGACCTCGCCGGGCCCCCGCGACGATCACGCCGCGGTATGGACCGGTCGCGAGATGATCGTGTGGGGCGGCAACTCGTACAACGAAGACGACTTCAAGCTCGCCGACGGTGGTCGCTACGATCCCGAGCTGAACCGATGGCGCGGTCTGGCGCCGGCCACGCTGACACCTCGCGACGATCCGCGCGCGGTGTGGACCGGTCGCGAGGTGATCGTGTGGGGAGGCCGCGACGAGCGCGGTCACGCCGGCGACGGCGCCCGGTACGACCCGGAGCGTGATCGCTGGACGCCGATGGCGGCGATGGGCGCGCCGGCGGCACGCGAGGATCACGCTGCGATCTGGACCGGCCGCGAGATGATCGTGTGGGGTGGCTGGAACGGCGATGACCGTGCCCGCAACTACGCGCTCGACGGCGCCCGCTACGACCCGGCGACCGATCGGTGGCGGCCGATCTCGTCGGTGGGCGCACCGCCGCTGCGCGAGGATCACGCTGCGATCTGGACCGGCCGCGAGATGATCGTGTGGGGTGGAGTGGTGCGTGAAGGCAAGGCGGGCGAGCGCCGCCAGCTCGCCAGCGGTGGACGCTACGATCCGGCGACCGACACCTGGTCAGCGCTGACCATGGACGGCGCGCCGACGCCGCGCGAGGACGGTGTGGTGGTGTGGAGCGGGCGGGCGATGCTGGTGTGGGGCGGCCAGCGCGACGAGACACCGGTGGCCACGGGCGCGCGCTACCTGCCCGCCATCGACCGCTGGTGTCCGCTGCCCGATGACGGAGCGCCGGCCGCGCGCCGCGATCACGCCGGCGTGTGGGCGGGCGACGCCCTGGTGGTGTGGGGCGGCCGCGACGCCGATGGCGCCTACACCCCTACGGGCGCGGTGTGGGTCGCCGACGGCACGCGCCGCCATTCGCGCCCAGCGTCGGCGCGAGTCGGGGAGGTCGCCTTGGCGGAGGAATCAGGCGCGGTGGTGTCGGCGCGCACGGTCGACGGCGGAGCCGAGGCCCGCCGCGCCGGCTCGCGCTCGCAGGCCCCGGCCGCGCACGCGCACAACGCGGCCGTCAAGCCCACCCGCCGATAGAACCAGCCTCGTCTGCCGGCTGGCGTGCTCATCGTCACCAAACCTACATCAGCCCCGACGGAAATTCGAAATTGACATGGCCCGCAGGCGGGCGATGCTCGGCACCGATGACCCACACGCGCTGTCTGGTCGTGTTCTCGGTCCTGATGTGGGGTGCGTGCGGTGGTGACGACGGCAACAGCGGCGACGATGCCCCGGCCGACGCGTCGGTCGACGCGCCCATCGACGCCGCCATCCCGCCGGTGTTCCGCAACCCGGTGGCGCTGCCCGATCTGGAGCTGGCCCAGCAGGCCGCGGCGCTGCTCGGCGAGGGCGGCGGCAAGATGTGCGACGCGTGCCACGGCCTCACCCGCACGCGCTTGCTGGACTGGGACGTCATGACCGAGGCCGGCGAAGGCACCTGCCTCACCGATCTCGCGCCCACCACGCCGGCCGCGGCGATGACCATCGTGACCTGCCTGCGCAGCTCGCTCGACTCGCGCTGGCACCCCGACACGATCGGCATTTACGCCACCGCCGCCGGGCTGCCCTGGTTCGAATACGTCTTCCGCCTCGCCTACGGCGACGCCTGGCAGGATCCGTTCGACGAGTGGACCGATCGGGTGTGGATGCCGCGCGGCGGCCGCCCGCCGTTCACCCAGCCCCAGTTCGACATCGTCGCCGAGTGGTTCGCGCGCGACCTGCCCAACATCATCGACGTCATCCCCAGCGATCCGGTGCCGCCGCCGTGCACCACCATGATCACGTCGGCGATCCCGACCCACGTCACCGCCATGGAGACCGGCGGCTGGCGCGCGATCAACCGCACCAACGGCATCCTCAACTTCGGCTGCCAGGGCGCGGCGACCATCCGCGACTGCCTGTCGACGTATCCGTCGTCGACGGCCAACACCTGGTCGCAGGGCTGGACCGCGGCCCAGCCGGGCCAGACCATCCGCATCCTGCGCGAGATCAACTATTCGTCGAGCTTCTGGACCCGCAGCTCGGCCGACGGCCGCTTCGTCTCTCACGGCGGTGGCTCGGTGATGAACTCGACCGTGATCGACCTCCAGCAAGATCGCGAGATCCCGGCTGACGCCCTCTACGATCCCGGCTTCTTCCCCGACAACTCGGGGTTCATCATCCAGGGCGGCGGCGCCCAGTTCTGCAAGCAGAGCCTGCTCACCGGCTCGCCGACGTCGATCTCGTTCAACGAGCCCGAGTGCACCACCCTGGGACAGGTCGGCCTCTACCAGCACCTCGGCGCCGTGGCCGGCGGCGACTACTTCACGGTTCACGGCCAGTTCACCAGCGACAACGGCGGTCACAACGTCACCGGCAACGATCCAGGGACCAGCTTCTCGGGCGGCGCCCAGAACACCTTCACGCCGATGATCCACAACGGCACCGACTACGTGGCCAAGCCGCAGGTCCCGGTCGCCACCCCGTACGAGGGCGACATGGAGATGTCACCGTCGGCGAAGCTGGTCATCAGCCGCACCGGCACCCAGGGTGGCAACGGCTTCGTGGTGCGCGCGGTCAACGCCGTGCCCAACGGTGGTAGCTACAACATCACCGTGCCGGTGGTGGCGCGTTACTGCGTGCGCGGCGGCAAGCCCGGCTTCAGCTACGACGAGCGCTGGCTGACCTATCATCATTACGTCGGCCCCAACGACTGGCAGGAGCTCGGCTACGCCAGCGCCAGCGACGCCGCGTTCGTCGCGTTGCGCGCCCAGGGCGCCGCCAACTCCTACGTGCTCGATCTGGTCTCGGGCGAGACCCGCCGGGTCACCAACATGGGCCCGGGCCAGTACGCGCTCTACCCGCACTTCCGCAGCGACGGCTGGCTCTACATCCAGGTCCGCGACCGCGTCCGCGGCCGCGAGTACGTCGTCGCCAGCGACGCGGCGTTGGTCTTCGAAGCGCCGTAGGCAGGCCTTCACACCTCCGGTGTGATTGATCGCGGTGTGTTGGTCCCCGTAGCGTCGCTCCGGGGGGGGAACACGCATGGCCGATCTGTTGGACGAGATCGAGGTCTTGGCCGAGCTCGACGAGTTGCGAGCGGAAGCCATCGGATTGCGCGAAGACGCCATCAAGGGCGTGCTGAAGGTCGACTACCCAGAGGATGAACCCGGCGACCGGATCGAGCGGGCACTGTGCCTCCGCGTCGAGTACCTGGCGGGGAAGCTGGACCTCAAGCCCCAGAAACCGCCCAACAGCCGTACGCGCTGGCTTGATCACGACACGCGCGGCGTTGCCAAGGTGACGCTCGAGAGTCTGTTCTCCATCCCGTCTGGCGCCGACGACCTGGTTCCTGTCATGCGGGCGGCCAGAGGCCTCTGGGCACTCCTGGTGACCCCTTCGCACACGACCGGAGAGGCGCTGTGGACGTACCTGTATCGCGTGTGCTTCGAGCTTCGCCGCGCTGGCGGGCCATGGTGGACGCCCGGTGCGGGTTCCGCTGGGGGGGACGCACCCCTTTCCGCGTTCGTCACCAGCGAGTGCACGCGGGCGATCCTGACCTTCGCCCGGGGCCTCGACCAGAGTGCTCGCCTGTTCGGTGAGGTGCGCACCCACGAGCGAGCCGTGTCGGTTCTCGAATCGCCTCCCTTCGATCACGAATGGGGGGCCGACTGGGCCAAGCAGGAGCTCGATCGCCGTGATCGCGCCCTCGAGATCTCGTGCCAGCGGCTCATGCCAGGCGTCTTCTTGCCGACGCGAATCGCTGCCAGGGATATTCCGACGCGCGCTCGGAGCGCAGTGCGGTCCGACGCGATCACACATCGAGCCGCGATCACGTCGGTCCTGTCGGCGGCACGGACGTTGCCTCGGCCTTCGAAGAAGAAGGCCAAGAGCGCGCTCGATGCGAGTGCGGCCGACTTTGCGCATTCCCAGGCTGCCCAGATGCTCGAGGACATGCGCGCGAGCAGCAAGCCACTGTCTCTCATCCGGGGGGCATCGCGCGACCCCGACGACTGGAAGATCGCCAAGGAGGCCTGCGAGGCAATGGCTGGCCACCTCCGTCGGTTCCTGGCGCCGACGACTCGCTGGTTGCGCGCCGCGATCGACGAGCAGCTCGCGGCCGAGGCGGATCCCAACGGCCGTGTCGACGCGTTCGAACTCACGTTTGCCGCCGCCGCGCACGGCGCAATCACCAAGGAGTGGGATGACGCCCGGCTGCGTCGTGCCACCGATCTGCTGGCTCGACTCCTCAGCGAACGCGGTCGCTTTCCGGTGGGACAGCCGATCCAGGTGCGCGAGAAGGGCTACAAGCTGCACGTCGCCATGGCGGAAGCGCTCAGGATGCTCGCCGATCTCCTCTCCGAGGTCGACACCTCCGTCGCCCCGGACTTCGTGCGCCGGATGCTCCGGCTGTTTCGCGACACTCACGTGAAACCGACGAAGGAGCAGAAGGAGTCGCGCTGGAAGCACGAGGACGCGGTCGACTCGAACAAGGGCGCCTGGTGGACGACGGCACTCGCGGCCCTAGCGCTCCATCGGATCGTCCGGATGCTCGACAAGACCATCAACGACCGGATTGCGCGGCATTTCTCGACGAAGCGCGCACGTGATATCGAGCTGAGCCTCGACCAGCTCTTCTACGCGGACTACGGCCTATCGGCGTACGGATACCTTCCCGAGGCCGGCCAATCGGTCGCGATGGTGCTCCAGGACATGCGTCAGCACGTCGAGGGACTCGGGAGCAAGGGCAACTGGTCGCTGATCCTCCACGGACCGCCGGGGACCGGGAAGTCCACGCTGGTCGAAGCGCTGGCGCACTCGACGAAGTGCACCCTCTTCGAGATCACCCCGAGTGACATCCTCGTCGGTGGCGCCGATAGCGTCGAACGGAGGGCCCGGGTCGTCTTCCGTGCGCTCTCGATGCTGACGGAATCGGTGATCCTGTTCGACGAATTCGACTCGATCGTGCGGGAGCGTGACATCGATGTGGGAGTTCCGGACGGCGTGTTCGAGTTCCTCACACCGGGCATGCTCCCCAAGCTCAAGACGCTGCATACGCGCGCGAAGAAGCAGCGTCTCGCATTTGTCCTGGCGACCAACCTGATCGGGACACTCGACGATGCGGCCATCCGAGAGGGTCGATTCGATCGGAAGGTCGGTGTCTATCCGCCTGATCGGCTGTCCAGAGCCGGGCGCCTCGCATGGGCGCTGTGCTTCACCAAGGGAGGAACATCAGAGGTTGGTTCCAGGCGATTCTGGGAGTGCGTCAACAAGTCGGTACGCGGTCCGATGAGCACATTGCCCCGACCAGGTTGGCTAACAGCGCAGAGCAAGAACCTCTTCGACATCGAAAGACCGACCAAGGACGGCGCCCTCAAGTACATCGTCCAGGGTGGCGCTGCGCTCCGCTGGCCCGACCCCGAGGCTGAGCGCTGGCCACGACCCAAGGGGTACAACAACCACGCCCTGCGGGAGTGGCACGAGTGGCAGTGGGTGTGCGACTGGGACGATCTCCAGTCAGGAAGGACGCTGCTTTGTCCGTCGGTCCCGGTCCCCTCCAACTACCTCGACGCTCCCGTCGAGCAGCAATACGACGAGGAGCGCCGCAGGAGCCTGCAGAACCAGCTTCCCCGGACCCTGGAATGGCGGGAGCTGCTTCGTCTGGTCGAGTGGATTCACGGCGACCTGAAGCGCGCCACCACGTCCGCTCCTCCGTAGCGCCCGGGGCCGCGCAAGGCCCGCCGCATCGCGCGGCGGGCGAGCAGCCACAACCCGACCGCGGCCACCACGGTCAGCGCGGCCGCCGACCACAGCGCCCAGGCCGGAGCGCCGCCGGTGGTCGCCGCGCCGGCGAGTTGATCGCGATCGGCCACCAGCGTGCCCATCCAGACGAAGAACAGGCAGGCGGGTGTGCTACCGACCAGCGACGCGAGCAGGTAGGTGCGCGTCGAGACGCCGGTGAGCCCGAGCAGGTAGTTCATGACGTTGAACGGCACGATCGGCGACAGGCGCAGGAGCGCAACCATGACGAAGCCGCGTCGACGCACCAGCGCGTCGAGGACGTCGAGGTCGATGGCGCGGCGCTCGAGCGCGGCGCGTGCGCGCGTGCTGCCGTGACGGCGAGCCAGGGCGAACGGCACCCAGTCGGCGACCAGGCTCACGCCCTGGACCAGCACGGTGCCCCACAGGAGGCCCCAGATCCATCCCGCGGCCACGGTCAGGATCGCCGCCGGGATGACCAGCGCGGTCGACGCGCAGTAGAGCGCGGCGAAGCCGAACACGCCGAGGGCGCCGGCGTCCCGACACCAGGCCGCGGCGTCGACGAGCGCGGCGTCGATCACCGCGGCGCCGTGAAGGGCTGGCGCGCGGTCCACTGCGGCGCGCGCGCCAGGGTCCGCACCACCCAGCACAGCGGGTGGGCCAGGGGCGAGAGCGGGCGCACGTAACAGGCGAGGTGCTCGGGTACCGCGCCGAGCTCGCTCTTGATGGCGTGGGTGGTGCGGCCGAAGTGGACGCTGCGGGCGCCGGTGGCGAGCGCGTGCTCGAGATCGTCGACCATCAGGTTGCGGAACAGCGCGAGGCCGTCGGCGCGTGTGCGGTCGAAGCCGAAGAAGCTCGAGGCCAGATCGTCGCCGACGCGGTAGCGGCTGTTCCACCCGATCAGCGCGCCGTCCTCGAAGTAGCCGATCAGCTCGTAGGCCGGCGCGGCCATCACCGCCGCCAGCGCGACGAAGTGATCGCCGCCGAGCCGGGGCCCGGCGTGGCGAGCTCGGCCGTGCACCGCGGCGTACAGGCGATCGATCGTCCCGCGATGCCGGCGGGCGGCCGCCGCGTCGAGCGGACGGCGCTCGAGGTGGGCCGCGGACTGCCGCATACCCCGCAGGCGCCGCCGGTACTTGCTGCGCAGATCGCGGGCGTAGTCGTCGAGGCGCTGCCACGACGGCCGCAGGTCGAGCCGCATCGAGGGCTCCACCGCCAGCGGTCGGAATCCGGCCCGGGTAAGGGTCCGAGCGCAGACGCCGTCGGGCACGTCCTTCAGCACCAGGGCGCCGAGGTGGCGACGCTCGTGGGACTGCGCGGCCTCGCACGCGGACACCAGCGCGGCGGCGGCGAGCTCGTCGCCGATGCCGTCCGCGGCGACCAGCGCCGGCGCGCCGGTCGTGACCAGGTTGCCGGCGACGAGCAGGGTCAGACCGAGACGCTCGACGCGCAGGACGTGGAAGGTGCACGCGGCCATCGGCGTGCCGCCGCGCCAGACCAGCGCGTACAGGCTGCGCACGCCCGAGGTCGCCAGGCTGCGCTCGAGCACGCCCAGGTAGGCGGCGCGGTTCAGCACCTGGGCCGGCGGCACCACCTGGTCCCAGACCGGGCCGTGGTCCGCGATCGAGCTGGCGAGCGCGACCTCGAGCGCCGGCGCGGCACGACGCGCGAGCCTCATGCGTCGCCTCGCGTGTCGGTCTCGGCCGGCCACCCCAGGTGCTGGCGGAGATCACCGTGGCCGCAGCAGGTGCAGCGGCCACGCCGGTACAGGCCGGCGCGGTGGGCGACGAAGCGCGCGGCCTCGCGCACGCGACGGGCGCCGACCAGCGCGCGCGGGCCCATCCACCAGCCGTTGATCGACACCGCCGGTTCGAGGCACCACACCGCGTGCCACCAGCGGGGCGGGACGAACACGACGTCACCGGGCTCGAGCACGGCGTCGTGGGCGACGGCGCCGGGCAGACGTGGATGGCGCTCGAGATCGGGCGCGCGCAGGTCGACGGTGCTGAAGGTCGTGCTCCACTCGTAGACGTCGGCGGGATAGAGCCGGTCGGAGTCCTCGGGCGCGAAGAAGCGGAAGCGCTTCTTGCCGCTCACCACCGCGTGCAGGTTGGGCGGCCCGTCGTCGAAGTGGAGCGGCGTGAACGCGCGCCGGCCGCCCATCCACAGCGCGGTGTGCACGAAGCCGAGCCACCACGGGAACAGCCCGCGCAGATCGACGTCGTCGGCGAGGGCGGGGTTGGCCGCGAGCACGCCGCCGTCCCACGCCAGGTAGCGATCACCCTGGTCGATCTCGGCGGCGAAGGCGGCGAGGGTGGAGCGCACCGCGCCGCGGTGGGTGAACGCGTGCAGCGACACCTCGACGTCGCCCATGGTGCGGGCGAACCAGTCCGGGGTCCACCGCCCGATGGCAGGCCAGGTCCGCGCCAGCCCGGTCAACACCACCGGGCGACCCGCGGCCAGCGCGGCCGCGGTCGCGCGCGCGTCGCCGGGCACCCGAGGTACGGCGCGCGTCGCGTGCGGCGTCGAAATGGGTTAGCTCGCCTTCACGTGCTGCGAGGCCTGCTCGATGGCCGCGGCCATGACACCCGCGTCCGTGTGGCGGTGGTCGGGCTCCTTGGCGAGGGCGCGCTCGACCACCTCGATGACCTCGGTCGGCAGCTCGACGGCGGCGGCCACCGACAGCGGCGGCGGATCGTCGTGGAGGTGGGCGCTGATCAGCTCGAAGTCGTCGGCGCCGGCGAACGGTGGGCGGCCGGCGAGCAGCTCGTAGAGACTCACCCCCATGGCGTAGAGGTCGCTGCGGGGATCGGCGGGTTTGCCGCGCAGGCGCTCGGGCGCCAGGTAGGTCAGGCTGCCGACGACGTGGCCGCGCTGGGTGAGCTTGGCGCCGCCCTCGAACGCGGCGAAGCCGAAGTCGATCAGCACCACCCGCTCGACCACGCCCGGCGATGGCTCGAGCATCAGGTTGGCAGGCTTGAGATCGCGGTGGAGGATGCCGCGCTCGTGCACGGCGTGCAGGCCCTGCAGCGCCTGCCAGGTGTAGCTGAGCGCGCGTGACGGGTGGACCGCGCCTTGCTGCTTGAGCAGCGCGCGCAGCGAGTGGCCGCGCAGGAGCTCGACGACGATGTAGGGCTCGGCGGTGTCCGTGGCGCCGCCGCCGTAGATCGCGGCCACGTTGCGGTGGCGGATCTGGCCCTGGACCTCGGCCTCGCGCTGGAAGCGGGCCACGGCCTCCTGATCGCGGGCCTGCTGGCCGCGCAGGATCTTGACGGCGACCGCGGTGCGCTCGTGGGCGTCGTGGGCGCGATAGACGTCGGCCATGGCACCGCGGCCGATCAGCTTTTCGAGCTGGTATCGGCCGTCGATGACAGTGCCGGAGCGGTCCTGCGTGGCCATCCGCGATCCCGACGATAACATTGTCCAGACGCGCCAGCGCTTGACCGCCCGGACCCGGCGCGTTATCCGAGGTCCGTGGCCGGCCCCCGGACCTTCCCTCACCGCCACCTGCTAGGCATCGCCGAGCTTGCCCCCGACGATATCGTCCAGCTCCTCGACCTCGCCGACCGCCACCTGGCCCTGGGCCAGGAGCCGGTCAAGAAGCTGGCGACCCGGCGCGGTCGCACGGTCAGCCACCTGTGCGTCGAGGCCGCGACCCGCACCCGGACCTCGTTCGAGCTGGCTGCCAAGCGCCTCGGCGCCGACGCGGTCAACATCTCGCCGTCGACGAGCTCGACCACCAAGGGCGAGACCCTGCTCGACACCGCGCGCAACCTCGACGCCATGGCGCCGGACGTGGTGGTGGTACGCCACGACAAGGGCGGGGCGCCCCACGTGCTGGCCCGTCACCTGCGCTGCGCCGTGGTCAACGCCGGCGACGGCCAGCACGAGCATCCCACCCAGGCCCTCCTCGACGCCAACACCATCCGCCGCCACAAGGGCCAGATCGATGGGCTCGAGATTGCCATCGTCGGCGACCTGGCCCACTCGCGGGTGGCGCGGTCCAACGTCCTGCTCCTGACCCGGCTGGGCGCCAGCCTGCGGCTGTGCGCGCCCCGCACCCTCATGCCGCGCGGCATCGAGGAGCTCGACGGCGAGGCCAGCCGGGCCCGGGTGCGCTGCGTGCATCGCCTCGAGGAAGCGCTCGATGGCGCCGACGTGGTCATGATGCTGCGCACCCAGACCGAGCGCACCGCCGGCGAGGCGCCGCGGGTGCCGTCGGCCCGCGAGTACGCGCGCACCTTCGGCCTCAACGCCCGCACCGTCGAGCTGGCCAAGCCCGACGCCATCGTCATGCACCCGGGCCCGGTCACCCGCGGCGTCGAGCTGGCCGCCGATGTCGCTGACGGCCCGCGCGCCGTCATCCTGGAGCAGGTGAGCTGGGGCGTGGCCGTCCGCATGGCGGTGCTCGAGTTGCTGGGCGCGGCGCCGGCCGGCGCGAGCGCGGCGGCCTGAGCCGGCGATGCTCGCCGTCCGCGTCGAGGGCATCAGCAAGCGTTTCGGCAATCACGTCGCCGTCGACGACGTCAGCTTCGAGGTCCCCGAGGGCGTGATCTACGGCGTGCTCGGCCCCAACGGCGCCGGCAAGTCGACCACGCTGCGCATGATCAACGACATCATCGCGCCCGATCGCGGCCACGTCGAGCTCCTCGGCGGGCTCAAGCCGGGCGCCGAGGCCGCGCCCCACGTCGGCTTCTTGCCCGAGGAGCGCGGCCTCTATCCCAAGATGCGGGTGCTCGAGATGATCGCGTTCATGGGCGAGCTCCGCGGCCTGACCGGGCGCGACGCCCGTCGCCGCGCCGAGGCCTGGCTCGAGCGTCTGGGGCTGTCGCAGTGGCGCCGCAACAAGGTCCAGGACCTGTCCAAGGGCATGCAGCAGAAGGTGCAGTTCGCGTCGGCGATGATCCACGAGCCCGAGCTCATCATCCTCGACGAGCCCTGGAGCGGCCTCGATCCGATCAACGCCGACGTCCTGCGCGACGTGGTCCGCGAGCAGAAGGCGGCCGGCCGCACCGTCCTGTTCTCGACCCACCTGATGGAGCAGGCCGAGCAGATCTGCGAGCACATCTTCATCATCGCGCGCGGCAGGAAGGTGCTCGACGGCAAGCTCGCCGACATCCGGCGGGCCGCGGCCGCCGAGGGCCGGGTCGCGCTGGCCTTCGGTTCGCCCGCCGATCGCGAGCGCGCGGCGCCGGTGCTCGCCGACCCGGCGCTGTGCGCGGCCTCGCGCGCGGCGGCGCCCGGCGATCACGCCGATCTCGAGCTCGACCTCGCCGCCGGAGTCCACGCCCAGCGTCTGCTGGCCGCGCTGGTCGGCGCCGCCGTCGCCGTGCGCCGCTTCGAGGTGGTGACGCCGACCCTGCACCAGATCTTCGTCGATCGGGTGGGGCGTGACGCCGCCGCCATCGCCGCCCGCCAGCCCGGCGACGGCGCCGGGGAGGCGGCGTGATCAGGCCGCGCCAGCGGGCCGGGCTGCCCGACTGGCTGGTGATCGCACGCCGCGAGCTGCTCGAGCGCCTGCGCACGCCGTGGTTCATCATCGTCACCCTGCTCGGGCCGGTGCTCATGACCGCGCTCATCGTGGTCCCGGTCGTGCTGGGCCGCGTCGGCGATCAGACCGCACGAGTGCAGATCGTCGATCACAGCGGCACCCTGGGCGAGCCGCTGCGGCTCGCGCTGACCGCCGAGAAGTGGCGCGCCGAGCTGGTGCCGCCCGACACCGACGAGAAGGAGCTGCGCCGCCGCATCGCCGACGACCGCATCGACGGCTTCCTCGTGGTCCCGGCCGAGGCGCCGGCCGCGGGCTCGTTCGTCTACAAGGGCGACAACGCCTCGGCCGAGCACATCATGCGCTCGCTCAACCGCGTCATCTACGGCGTGGTCCTGTCCACCCGCGGCGCAGCGCTCGACCTGCCCGAGGACAAGGTCAAGGCGCTCCTGGCTCCGGTCGACTTCACCACCCGCCACACCACCGGCGAGGACGAGGGTAGCTCGGGCCTGGCCACGTTCCTGGTCGGCTACGTGGTCATGTTCGTCCTCTACCTGTCGATCGTGCTCTACGCCGCCAACGTCCTGCGCAGCGTGGTCCAGGAGAAGACCAACCGCGTGGTCGAGATCATGGTGGCCGCGTCCAAGCCGCGGGCGCTGATGCTGGGCAAGATCCTCGGCGTCGGCGGCGTCGGCCTCATCCAGGTCACGGTGTGGGCGGTGATGGGCGTGGTCACGATCAACCAGCGCGGCGCCCTGCTCGGCATGTTCGGCGTCGACGCCGGCGGCTGGAGCGTTCCGCCCATGCACGCCATCGACGTGGTCGTGATCCTCACCTACTTCCTGCTCGGCTACTTCTTCTACGCCGCGATCTTCGCCGCCATCGGCGCCATGGTCTCGAGCGAGCAGGAGGCCCAGCAGGCCCAGACCCCGGTGATGATGATCCTCATCATCCCCATGCTGTGCGTGCAGCTCGTCGCCAACGATCCCCGCGGCGGCGTGGCCGAGTTCCTGACCCAGCTGCCGTTCTCGTCGGCGATCCTCATGCCCATGCGCTGGTCGCTGGGCGGCGCCTCGACGGTGAGCCTGGTGGTCTCGATCGCGATCCTGGCCGGCTCGACCTACGTCATGGCCAGGCTGGCCGCCCGCATCTACCGGGTCGGCATCCTCATGTACGGCAAGCGCCCGAGCCTGCGCGAGCTGGCCCGCTGGCTCCGGTACTGACGGACGGATCCCGAGCGTGCGCGGCGCTCTCGCGGGTCGAACCGGGGCCCTGCTACCTTTCGCCGATGCGATCGATCGCCGTCGTGGTTCTGGTCACCGGTTTGCTGGCCGGCCTGCTGTCGTGCATGGCGACGCAAGGCTCTTCGGGTCGCGGCGGAGGATCCGCGCCGGCGCCGGAGGCGGCGTTCTACTGCGTCAGCGGCGGCGGCAGGTGTTACCCGAGCCGGGACGCGTGCGGGCAGTCGGGGTTCCAGATCGGGGGCGGCTGGCAGACGTCCTGCGAGCCGAGCAACTCGGCGTGGTGCACGGGCCCGGATCGGAACCTTTGCGCGTCGAGCGAGGGCGGCTGCAACGTCGGAAACCAGTCGGGATGCCAGCTCTTCGAGGGCCCGCCGCCGCCGCCGCCGCCGCCGCACCGGCCCGACGGTCCGCCCGAGGTGCTCGCCGTGCTGGCCAGCTCGGTGCTCGATCCCGTGGCCCGGCCGCTGTTCTGCCGCTACGTCGACGGCACCCTCGACGCGGCCGGCCCGGCCCAGCTCTGCCCCGCGGCGCAGGCCGACCTCCAGCCGGCCACGCTCGATCCCCGCTTCGCGCCCCCGCCGGACATGCGCAGCTGGTCGCTGCGCGTCCACCTCGACGAGTTCGTCGGCGATGGGATCGCGGGCTCGGTCTGCTCCGGCCCCGGCTGCATGCGGCTGTTCGAGGGCCTGGTCGAGTTGACCTGCGACGGCGGGCGGATCGGCATCCTCAGCTCCTACGAGGCCGACGGTGACAAGGGCACGGACCCGGTGGGCCCGTCGCTGGTGATCGCGCCCAGCAACCACTACCCGCTCGTCGCCGGCAGCACCTGCACCCTCGTCCTCGGCGACCGCATCGTCGATCAGACCGGCGAGTCCATCCCGGCCGATCAGCGGAGCTACACGTTCGTGGTCACCGGCCCGTAGCGTCGTCGAGGTCGGAGGGTTCCCTCCGCACCATGTACGCGCGCGCGACCTGGTAGTGCTCGCTGGTCACGTCGACCGCGCGGCGGCGGCCGCGGCCGGTCTCGGGATCGACGCAGTCGGCCAGCGGCACGAAGCGGGGCGCGCCGGCCTGTGTGGTCACCACGGTGCCGCCGCCGCCGGCGACCAGGTGGCGGACCGCCGCGAAGCCGAGGTCGCGGGCGTACTCGGCCTCCATGGGCAAGGGCGTGGCGCAGCGCAGCTCGTAGCCGATGGTCTTGTTGACCACGCTGACCTTGAGGCCGCGCCGCTCCAGCCGCAGCATCACCTCGTTGCTCACCTTACGTCCGAGGTCGATCTCGGTGACCCGGATGTTGCCCTGGGCGTCGCGGTCCACGTCCTGGAGCTCCTCGACCTCGGCCGGATCGAACCGCTCGACCAACGCCTCGCTGAGCAGGGTCACGCCGTGCCCGCGGCCGAGCGCGCGCCGCTTCATGATCGAGCCCTCGACGATGTCGGCGATATCGGCCAGCCGGACCGAGCCGGGCGCGAACTCCTCGGGGATGATCGTGCAGGTCGCGCTCACCGCCTTGCCGATGCCCAGGGTCAGGTGGCCGGTCGGCCGGCCCATGGTCACCGCCAGGTACCAGCGGCCGGTGGTGCGGGCGTCCTCCATGAGGTTCTTGACCAGCTCCACGCCGACGTGGCGCGCGGTCTCGTAGCCGAGCGTGGTCACGTCATCGGGCAACGCCAGATCGTTGTCGATGGTCTTGGGCACCATCACCACCCGGATGCGGCCCTTGGACTCGCGCTCGATGGCCAGCGCGCTGCGCATCATGTCGTCGCCGCCGATGGCCACCAGCCCGTCGATCGCCAGCTTGCGCAGGGCGTCGACGGTGTTGCGCAACAGCGCCGCGTCGCTGCCGACGTCGGTGCGGGAGGTGCGGAGCATGACGCCGCCGGCCAGGTGAACGTGCGACACCTCGTCGATCGTCATCTCGTGTTGCTCGTCGGTGTAGCGCTGCGCCAGCCACTGGAAGCCGTCGTGGAAGCCGACCGCGACTCGGCCCAGCTTCACCGCCTCGATCACCGCGGCGGCGATCACCGCGTTGGTGCCGGGCGCGGGGCCACCGCCGACCACGATCCCGATGCGTCGCGTCGTCATCGCACGGCCTCCTCGAACGGGCCGGCGAACCGGGTCCGAAGCGCCTCGCTGGTGGTCCCGCCGGCCTCGGCGAGTCGCTCGACCCAAGCCGGGTCGCGGAAGTCGTCCGGGTCGAGCCGCTCCATGTACTCGCGCGCCACCAGGTAGCTCTCCGAGCTGGGATCGACGTTGCGGACCCGGGTCCGGCCTTCGGCGGTGCGCATGGTGTCGAAGGCCATGGGGACCAGCCGGCCGCTCTGGACCGTCACCATGGCGCCCGAGCCGCCGCCGGCGAGGAAGCGGACCGCGTGGTAACCGAGATCGCGGCAGTACGCGGCATCGAAGGCGATGGGGTCGGCGCAGCGCAGCTCGTACCCGATGTCCTTGTTGGTGATGGTCAGCTTGATGCCGCGGCGCAGGAACCGGCCCTGCAACTCGACCTTCACCTTGCGCGCGAGATCGACCTCGGCCATGCGGATGTGGCCGTGGTCGTCGCGTTCGACGTCCTGGAGCTCCTCGAGCTCCTGGGGATCGAGCTTGCCGATCAGGCCCTCGGCGAGCACGGCCACGCCGTGGTGATGGCCGGCGGCCCGCCGCTTGATGATCGAGCCCTCGACGATGTCGCAGATCGCGCCGAAAGGCACCGACGGCGATCTGAACTCCTCGGCGATGAGCGTCAGCGTCGCCCCGGCGGCCTTGCCGATGCCCAGCGCGAGGTGGCCGGCCTGGCGTCCCATGGCGACGGCCACGTACCAGCGGCGCGACGAGCGTGCGTCCTCGGCCAGCGCGCGCACCGCCTCGGCGCCGACGTGGCGCGCGGTCTGGAAGCCGAAGGTCGGGATGTGGTCGGGCAGGGGCAGATCGTTGTCGATCGTCTTGGGGACGTGGGCGGTGCGGATACGCTGCCCGGTGCGGCGGTCGACGTGGCTCGACGACAGCGCGGTGTCGTCACCGCCGATCGTGACCAGGTGGGTGACACCGAGGGTGGTCAGCGTCTCCACCACGGTGGCCATCGCGGCCTCGTCCTTGGTCGGGTTGTCGCGGGCGGTGCCGAGCATCGAACCGCCGGTGAGGTGGATGCGGGACACGTCGTCGATGGCGAGCTCGCGGACGTGGCTGGTGTCGCCCTTCATCAACCAGCGGAAGCCCTCGCGGATCCCGAGCACGCGCAGACCTCGGTTGCGGGCCTCGATCGTCGCCGCCGAGATGACGGAGTTGATCCCGGGCGCTGGTCCGCCGCCCACGAGGATTCCGAGCGTACCGGTCAGGGACATGACTGCCTCTGGGTCCCTGTATACACGCATGCGGTGCTGCTACGGTTGCACCGTGCAGGGCATCTCGCGCGGCGCCGGCGACCTGGCCAGCGGCTATCGCTTCCTCTCCGCCCATCCGCGGCTGTGGGTGTGGGTGATCGCGCCGGCGCTGGTGACGCTGGTGCTCCTGGTCGCGGCGATCGCGGGCGTGCTGGCGCTGGCCAGCCCGCTGGTGGACTGGGTGACCGGCTGGATGCCGGCTTCGATCGAACGCTGGGCCGGCGTCGTGGTCTGGCTGGTGGTGGTGGCGGCGCTGGGCTTCGCCGCCGCCCTCCTGTTCGCGACCGTGGCCGGCGTGGTCGCCGGGCCGTTCAACGAGCTGCTGTCGGCCGCGGTCGAGGCCCAGCTCACCGGCGTCCCGGCGCCGAGGTTCTCGCTGCTCGGGTTCGCACGCGACGCGCTGATCGGGCTCCTGCACGGCCTGCGCCGGCTGCTGGTGTTCGTGCTCGGCGCCGTGGCGCTGTTCGCGCTCTCGTTCATCCCGGTGGTCGGCACCATCGCCGCCATGGCGATCGGCTTCTGGCTGGCCGCGCGGGGCGCTGCCTACGACTGCTACGACGCGGTGCTCGCTCGCCGCAACCTGACGTATCAGGCCAAGCAGGCCTTCCTGGCCCGGCACCGCGGTCGCACCTTCGGCCTGGGTGCCGCCGTCGCCGGCCTCTTGCTGGTGCCCGGCGTCAACCTGGTCGCGCTCGGCCTCGGCGCCACGGGCGCAACCTTGGCCGTGCACGAGCTCGACGACGCGGCCAGGCCTCCGGTGTAGAACCGTAGCGATGAGCTCCACCGACGATCGGCTGGCCCAGTTCGACGCGTCGCTGCCGCTGGCCGAGGCGTTCACGCTGCCCGGTAGCTGGTACACCGATCCGGCGATCGCGGCGCTCGAGCAGGACCGAGTCTTCGCGCGCAGCTGGCAGCTGATCGCGCGCACCGATCAGGTGGCGCGGCCCGGTGAGTTCGTCACCGCGGAGGTCGCCGGCGAGCCGATCCTGGTGATCCGGGGCAAGGACGGCGTGCTGCGCGCCTTCTTCAACGTGTGCCGCCATCACGCCGCAGCGGTCCTGACCGAGCCCGCCGGCTGCGCCGAACGGCTGCGCTGTCCGTACCACGGCTGGACCTACGCGCTCGATGGCACGCTCAAGGCCACGCCCGAGTTCGACGGCGTCCGCCACTTCGATCGCAGCCAGCACGGGCTGGTCCCGGTCCAGGTCGCGACCTGGGACCCGTTCGTGTTCGTCAACCTCGCCGCCGATCCGCCGCCGCTGATGGCGCACCTGGCGCCCATGGTCGAGCAGCTGCGGCCGCGCGCGATCGAGGGCATGCACTTCGTCGAGCGGCGCGAGTACGAGCTTGCCTGCAACTGGAAGGTCTTCGTCGACAACTACCTCGACGGTGGCTACCACATCCCGTTCCTGCACGAGAGCCTCGACCAGGTCCTCGCCTTCAAGGAGTACACGATCGAGAACTTCGAGCGGGTGTGCCTGCAGTCGAGCCCGATCGCTCCGTCGAAGGTCGACCCGACCATCAGCGCGGTACGCAAGGGTCAGGCCCTCTACTACTGGGTCTACCCGAACTTCATGGTCAACTCGTACGAGGGTTACCTCGACACCAACCTGGTGGTGCCGCTGGGCATCGATCGCATGAAGGTCATCTTCGACTTCTACTTCACGGACGTGAGCGAAGAACTCCGCGCGCTCAACCAGCAGAGCATGGACGTCGGGCAGCGCATCCAGGACGAGGACCACGCGATCTGCGAGTCGGTCCAGCGCGGTCTGCGCTCGCGCGCCTACCAGGCCGGCCGACTCTCGGTCCGCCGCGAGGCCGGCGAGAACCTCTTCCACCGCCTGCTCGCCGGCGACCTGGGTCAGCGGGAGCCCTGACGCTTCCAGCGCCTCCGGTGGTGGGCGGCGTGCGATACTCCCTCCCTCGTGTCGACCGAGTACCTCTTCGACGCCGGGGCGCGGTTCGAGATCCGTCGCGAGCTCGGGGAGGGCGGCATGGGCGCCGTGTACGAGGCGTTCGATCGCGACGTGGGCGAGCTGGTCGCGCTCAAGACCCTGCGTCACGCCGCCGGGCAGTGGCTGGCGCGCTTCAAGCAAGAGTTTCGTTCGCTCCACGACATCGCCCATCCCAACATCGTCGCCCTGGGCGAGTTCTTCGACAGCGGGTCCGAGCCGTTCTTCACCATGGAGCTGGTGCGCGGCGTGACCTTTCTCGAACACGTCCGCCCGACCCGAGGGGCCGACGTGGCCGCCACCTACGACGAGGCACGGCTGCGCGCCGCCCTCGGGCAGCTCGCCAGTGGGGTCTCGGCGCTGCACGCCGCGGGCATGGTCCATCGCGACATCAAGCCATCGAATATCCTGGTCGCGGACGACGGGCGCGTGGTCCTGCTCGACTTCGGTCTCGTGGCCGGGGCGGCCACGGCTCAAGAGTCCGTCGACGGCATGGTCGGCACCGTCGCGTACATGGCGCCCGAGCAGGCGCTCACCGGCGAGGTCACGCCTGCGGTCGACTGGTACAGCGTCGGCGTGGTGCTCTTCGAGGCGCTCACCGGCGCGCTGCCACACGACGGACAGACCGCCTACGAGATCGTGCTGAACAAGCAACGGGACGCGGCGCCGCGGCCGCGGCAACTGGTCGACTCCGTGCCGTCCGATCTGGACGAGCTCTGCGCCGGGTTGTTGCAGCCAGACCCGCGCGACCGCCCACCGGCGCGCTCGATCCTCGATGCCATGAGCATCGCGGCGGGTCTCCCAGCCGCGGCGGCCCCGACCACTGGCGCCGACCTGCGCGAGAGCTCGCCGTTCGTCGGCCGGGCCCACCAGCTCGCGCGGCTCCGCAGCGGTTATGACCGCAGCCGCGAGGCCGCGCTCATCTGCCTGATCGAGGGGGTCTCGGGCGTCGGCAAGAGTCAGCTGGCCGAGGAGTTCCTCAGGCGGCTGGTTCGGGACGACCCCGACGCACTGGTCCTCACCAGCCGCTGTTACGAGCGTGAGGCCGTGACCTACAAGGCCTTCGACGGTATCGCCGTCGAGCTCAGTCGCTACCTGACGCGGCTACCGTCGGCGCGAGCGGCGGCCCTGATGCCACGACGGCCCGGGCTCCTGGGGCGGCTCTTCCCGGTGCTCAAGCGGGTCGAGGCGGTCGCCGCGGCCGGGGAGGTCCCGACGGTGGCGGATCCACACCGTCAGCGGATCCGGATGTTCGCGTCGCTGCGCGAGCTGTTCCTGCGGATCACCGAGCGGCGCCGGCTGGTCTGGTACATCGACGATCTGCAGTGGACCGATGCGGACAGCCTGGTGCTGCTCCAGGAGTTGATCGCTCACGAGGACCAGCTGCCGGTGTTCATCATCGCGACGATGCGCCCCGCCGAGGACACGCCCCGTCAGGCCCTGCTCGCCCGACTCGAGGAGCTGGCGCCCACCGAGCGGGTACTGCTCCAGGAGCTCCGCCCCGACGAGGCCCGCGCGCTCGCGGTCCTGCTCCTGCCCGGCCGCGACGCCGCGACGCTCGACGCGGTCGCGAGCGACGCCGGCGGACACCCGCTGTTCCTGCACGAGCTGGCCCGGCACACCAGCGCCGCGCATGGCGCGGCCTCGACCGGCGCGACCCTCGACGAGATGTTGACCGCGCGCATCGCCGAGCTTCCGGCTGCCGCCCAGCGACTCCTGGACGTGGTGTCCGTGTCGGGTGTACCCCTCGCGCAGGAGGTGGCGGCGATCGCGGCGGAGCAGTCGAGCGCCGAGCAGATCAGCGCGACCGCCGTCCTGCGCGCTGCGCACCTGGCTCGCACCGACGGAGTCCGCCGCTCCGATCGCATCGTCGCGTTCCATGATCGGGTTCGCGAGCACGTGGCGGCTCGCCTCGACGAGGCGAAGCGCCGGCACCTCCACGAGCGCGTGGCGCTGGCGCTCGAGCAAAGCGGCGCTGCCGAACACGATCCACGCGAGCTGGTCCGTCATGCCCGGGCCGCCGGGCGGGTCACGCTTGCCGCCGCGCGCGCGCAGTCGGCCGCTCGGCAGGCGATGACGGCGCTGGCGTTCGATCAGGCGGCTGAGTTCTTCGCGGTTGCGATCGAGCTGGGCAGCTACGACCCCGAGACCCTGCGCGGCCTGCGGATCGAGCTGGCCACCGCCCTCGTGCACGCGGGCCGGGGGCCCGAGGCCGCCACCCAGTTCCTCGCGGCCGCGGACGGCGCCGACCCGGCGGTCCGGCTCGATTGCCAGCGGCAGGCAGCCGATCAGTGGATCATCACCGGGCACCTCGAGCGAGGCATGGCCGCGCTGCGCACCTCGCTGGCCGACATCGGCGAACCGCTGGCGGCGACTCCTCGGCGGGCCCTCGCGCGGGTGCTGTGGAACCGTGCCCGCCTGCGGCTGCGTGGCATCCGCCACGAGCGGCGCTCCGAGAGTCAGGTCCCGGTCGAGACGCTGCGCAAGCTCGACGTGCTCAAGGCGGTCGGACATGGCCTCGCCATGGTCGACAACATCCGCGGCGCCGACTTCAACGGTCGGTTCCTGTTGCTGGCGCTCGAGACCGGCGAATCGCGTCGCCTGGTCGGCGCGCTGGCGACCGAGGTGGTGTTCCTCGCCAGCCAGGCTGGCCGCGCCGGGCGACGTGCCCGGCTGCTGTACTCGGAGCTGGTCCGGATCGCCGAGGATTGCCCGGATCACGGGTTCGCGCGCACCTGGCTGTCGCTCGCCGACGGCGCCGCCTGCTTCTTCGAGGGGCGGTTTGCGCCCGCGGTGCGGTCGCTGGAGACCGCGGAGACGGAGTCGGCGAATGCGCAGACGAGCCTGACCTACGAGCGCAATAACTCGCGCGTGTTTCGCATCCACGCGCTGCGCTTGCTGGGTGCGTTGCAGCAGCAGCACGCGTTGATCCGCGAGTTCGTGCGCAACGGGCGTCAGCGCGGCGATCGGTACCTGGAGACCACGCTGCGACTCCTTCAGGGGCAATCGTTGCTCGGGCGCGGCGACGTCGGCGGCGCGCGCGCGAGCCTCGAGGAGGCGACCTGGTCACCGCCCGAGCAAGGCTTCCATCTGCAGCACTGGTACGAGCTGCGAGCGCGGGTCGAGCTCGCCATCTACGAGCAGACGGCGCCGGCGGCGGTCCCCGAGCTGATGCCCCGCTTCGCCGCGCTGGATCGGTCGATGCTGTTGCGCGTGAAGCTGGTCCGGGCCGATGCCACCGCGCTCCGGGGCCGGCTCTTCTTGGCCGCGGCTGCAGCCGGCACCGACCTCGGATCCAGGCTCGATGAGGTCAGGAAGCTGGTGCGAAAGCTCGAGGGCGAGGGAACCGGGTACGCCACGGTGTACGCGCTGTTGTTGCGGGCCGGGCTCGCGGCGGTCGCCCCCGGGACCTCTCGCGAAGACGCGATCGCGCCGCTCCGCCAGGCGATCTCGGTCGCCGCGGATCACGACATGGCGCTGCACCTGGCGGCCGCCCGCGATCGGCTGGGTGGGCTGCTCGGCGGGGACGAGGGGGCCGCCCTGCGCGCCAGTGCCGCCGCGTACGTCTCCACGGAGGGCGTGGTCGCTTCGGACCTCCTGTTCGAGCTCCAGGCGCCTGGGATCGCCCGGCGCTGAAGCGCCTCAGGTCGCCTTGGGCAGCGGCACCGAAAGCACCGGGCACATCGCGTCGCGGATGACGTGCTCGGTGCGGCTGCCGAGCAGGACGTCGCCGAGACCGTCGTGAGCGTGGGTGGTCATGACGATCGCGCAGGCCTGGTCGGAGCGCGCGCGGGCGAGGATCGCCGCCACCACGTTGCCGCTGGCCACGTGCAGGACCTCGATCTCGGCGTGGACGCCGGCCAGCGCGGCCAGGGCCCGGGCGGCGGCCTTGCCGCGCTCGGCCTCGTCGTCGGTGCCGGCCGGGACCAGCAGGCGCCGGAGATCGATCGCTCCCGTGGACGGGTCGACGAAGCCGCGCACGTGGTTGGGCACGATCAGGGTCGGCACGGCGACGTTGCGCGCGACCGCTTCGGCGACGCTGCCGGCCAGGAGCGCGGTCAGGCCGTGGCGGGCGTGGGTCCCCACCACCAGGAGCTGAGGATCGATCGAGCGCACGGCGTCGATGAGGGTGTCGGCCACGTCGTCGCAGCACTCGTGGCAGATCCGCCGGTGGTCGATCGGCCGGTTCCAGCGCGCGCTCAGCGGCGCCGCATCGGGCAGGCTCGCCGCCTCGGCGGCTCCGGCGTTGCCGTGAACCGTGACCAGGCGGACACCGCTGGCGGCGGCCAGGGCCGCGGCGTGATGGAACGCGGCGACGTCGGCGCCGCTGAGGTCGGTGGTGTGGGCGATCGCCGCGGTGGTCATGGTCACCGCTCCTGCTGGCGGGGCGTAGGTTCGCCGAGCTCGTCGGCCGGGCGCAGTACGTTGAGGGGGACCACGAGGTAGCGGTGGCCGTTGGCGTGGGGCGCGGGCAGCCGGCCGGCGTCGACGTTGACCTGGACGCTCGGGAACAGGAGCCGCGGCGCGGGCAGGCTGGCGTCGCGGGCGCGGCGCAGCAACACGAAGGCCTCGCGGGTCGTGGTCGCCGACAGCTGCGGGTTCTTCGCCTTCGAGGCCCCGATCGTGGTCTGCCAGCGGACCTCGCGGCCGCCGGGCTGGTAGTCGTGCCCGACGAAGACCCGGGTGTCGTCGGGCAGCGCGTACAGCCGCTGCACCGAGTCGTAGAGCGCCTCGGCGCTGCCGCGCGGGAAGTCGCAGCGGCCGGTGCCGTAGTCCTCGGTGAACAGCGTGTCGCCGGTGAAGACGGCGTCGCCGATCTTGAGGCTCACGCAGGCCGGCGTGTGGCCGGGCGTCGCGATCACCTCGATCGTCAACGAACCCGCGCCCAGCATCTCGCCGTCGGCGAGCAGATGGTCGAACTGCGAACCGTCGGTGGCGAAGCTGGCCGGCAGGTCGAAGATGGGCCGGAACGTGGTCTGGACCTCGCGGATCCGCTCGCCGATCGCGATCCGCGCATCGAAGCGCCGGCGCAGGAGCTGGGAGCCCGAGAGGTGGTCGGCGTGGGCGTGGGTCTCCACCGCGTAGTGCAGGCGCAGCTGCTCACGCTGGAGGTAGGCGGTCACGCGATCCACGGACTCGGTCCAGGTCGTGCCGTTGGCCGGGTCGTAGTCGAGGACCGGATCGATCACGACCGCATCACGGCTGACCAGATCCGCGACCACGTAGGTCAGGGTCGAGGTGCGGGCGTCGTAGAAGGGTTCGATGTGCATGGCGTTCCTCTCAGCGCTTCACGACCGGGAACCCGGCCGCGTTGTAGGCGAGCATCCCGCCGGCGAGGTTCAGGACCTGGTGGAAGCCGGCGTCGACCAGGGTGCGCGCGGCGCTTCCCGAGCGCGCGCCCGAGCGGCAGACCAGCACGATGACCTGGTCGCGCGGCCAGGACGCCGCGCGCGCCGCGACCGTCGAGAGCGGCGCCAGTTCGACGCCTGCGATGTGACCGAGTTCGCCGGTCAGCTCGTGCGGCTCGCGCACGTCGACGACACGCACGGTGCCCAGAGCTGACCGCAGCCCCTCGGGCGAGACGTCGCGATAGCCGGACGTGGTGGGCTTCGCGGAGGTGAAGATCGCAGCGGTTTGCATGGGGGCGCCTCGGGTGGACACACCGCCGGAGTTGCACGGGCGATGCCAGCGCAGGACCCGTCAGGTTTCGCGGGCTACGGCCCCACGTCCAGCGATGGCGAAACACCGTGAAACAGCCGGTCCCGGCGTTCGGGTCTCGAACCGCTTCCGCGCGCTACGACGCGTCGAGGCCGTGGGCGCGCATCCGCCGCCACAGCGTCACCCGGCTCCAGCCCAGCAGCTTGGCGGCGCGGTCGCGATTTCCGGCGGTGCGGGCCAGCGCGTCGCGGATCCGTCGCACCTCGGGCGTGAGCTCGGGATCGAGCACCGCCGCCTCGGCGACCACCGTCACCTCGGCACCGCCGGGGTCGGTGGCCGCGATCTCGGGCGGCAGGTGGCCGAGCTCGAGCACCGAACCCTCACCGATCGCGAAGGCGTAGGAGAGGGCGTTGCGCAGCTCGCGGACGTTGCCGAGCCACTCGTGACGCTCCATGGCCGCCTCGGCGGCGAGCGAGATGCTCTCGATCCGGCGCCGGCCGCGCTGGTTGAGCTCGTCGATGATCTTGCCGGCGATCAGCCGGACGTCGGCGGGGCGTTCGCGCAAGGGGGGCAAGCGGATCGGGATCACGCGCAGCCGGTACATCAGGTCGGCGCGGAAGCGACCGGCCGCGACCTCGGCGCGCAGGGCCCGGTGGGTGGCCGAGACGACGCGGACGTCCACCGGCATCGGGTCGCGGCCGCCGACCGGCAGCACGGTCCGGGTCTCGATCACGCGCAGGAGCTTGGCCTGCAGCTCGAGCGGCAGCTCCGCGACCTCGTCGAGGAACAGGGGGCCGCCATCGGCGAGCTGGATGTGGCCGGGGGTGTCCTTGATCGCGCCGGTGAACGCGCCACGGACGTGCCCGAAGAGCTCGCTCTCGAGCAGGTTGGCCGGCAGCGCGGCGCAGTTGATGGCGCGGAAGGGGCCGGCGTGGCGTGGCGAGCGAGCGTGGAGCGCGTGCGCGACCAGCTCCTTGCCCGAGCCGGTCTCGCCGCGGATCAGCACGGTGAAGTCCTCGGCGGCCACCTTCTCGATGATGCGGAACGCCTCCTTCATGCGGGGATCGCGGGTCCACAGCCCGTGGAACAGCTCGGGCGCGTCGTCGTCGCCGGCGACCGCGGCCACGAGCACGATCCACCCCTGGGTCGTGGCGCCGCCACCGAGCGGGATCGACCGTACCCGCACCTGCTCGCCACTGGCGTCGCCCGGCCTGCCGGGGCGCGGGATGACCGCCTGGAACCCGACGCCGCTCGCCAGCGCCTCGGCGAACGGACGCTTGGGCCGGTCACCACACAGGAGCGTCGCCGCCGAGCCTCCGAGCGGGACCTCGAAGCCGAGGACCTCGGCGGCGCCGTGTGAGGCGGCCCGGACCCGGAGCTGGTCGTCGAGCACCAGCACGGCGCCGACGAGCTCGTCGAGGGCCTGGGCGAAGAGCTCGCGATCGGGGTCGGCCGCGACCGTGCGACGAGGGGCGCGAGGTTTCATCGACGCTGACACTACACGCTGGGTGGCGCGCGGCGGCGCTCAGATCAGGCCGAGCTGCTTGCTCAGCACGAACGCCGCCATGACCAGGACGAAGACGCCGAAGCCGCGGCGGAGGGTCTCCCCGGGGATGCGACCGACGAGGCGCCCGCCGATCAGGCTGCCGACCACCGCCGCCGCGGTGACGGCGAGCGTGATCGGCCAGTCGACGTCGACGTGGCCGAGGTGACCGGCGAGGCCCGCGAACGACTTCATCGTGATCACCACCAGCGAGGTGCCGACCGCGACCTCCATGGAGAGCCCACCCAGCAGCACCAGCGCGGGCACCACCAGGAAGCCGCCGCCGGCGCCGACCAGGCCGGTCACCGCGCCGACCACGCCGCCCTCGACGAGGACCTTGCCCACCGGCAGCTCGGCGGGGGTGGTCCGGGCGGCGCCCAGGGGCGCGCGCCGGCCGCGCAGCATGGCGACGGCGGTGGCGATCATCATCCCGGCGAACAGGAGCATCAGCACGCCGCCCGGCACGAACGCGGCCACGCGCCCGCCGGCGAACGCGCCGACCATGCCGGCGGCGCCGAACAGGAGGCCGGTGCGCCAGCGGATCCGTCCGGCGCGGGCGTGGGCGATGGCCCCGGTCGCGCTGGTCACGCCGACCACGAACAGCGACGCGGCGATCGCCGCCTTGGTCTCCATGCCGATCGCGTAGGTCAGGATCGGCATCGTCATGATCGAGCCGCCGCCGCCCAGGAGGCCGAGCGAGACGCCGATCAGGATCGAGAGCGAGAGGGCGAGGACCAGCATGGCCGTCACCTCTTCAAGCGCGGTGCCACCCGTAGCTGTGCGGATCCAGGCTCCCTCGCGCGGGCGTGAAACGTCGAGCAACACGCGGTCGCGGCCGGTTCGTTTCAGCACCACCCCGGCGGCGCCCGAACCCTGCGATTGCCGCGACGGTCAGCCTGGCCCGCGGACTGCAACGGCTCGACCTCATGCCCAGCTCCTGGTTGTTCGCGCTCGCCGGCGGATCGATGATCGGCGCCGCCGGTGCGCTCCTGCTCCTGACCCATGGGCGGATCGCCGGCATCAGCGGTGTGCTCGGGTCGCTATTGCCGCCGACCGCCGTGCGCGATCGCGGGTGGAGGGTCGCGTTCCTCGGCGGCCTACTCGCCGCCGGTGTCGTCGCCGCGGCGTTCGCACCCGCCGCGGTCGGCGCATCGGTGCGTTCGCTGCCGCTGGTGATCGTGGCCGGCGCGATCGTCGGGTTCGGGACCCGGCTGGGCAGCGGCTGCACCAGCGGACACGGCGTGTGCGGCCTGTCGCGCTTCTCCCTGCGCTCGATGGTCGCGGTCGTGACGTTCATGACCACCGGCGCGATCACCGCGTGGCTCGCCGGAGGTTGGTCGTGACCGCGGTCGCCGACTGCGGCCTGCGCTGCCGGCTGCTGTCGATCGTCCTCGCCGTCGTGGCCGGCGGGCTGTTCGGCGCCGGCCTCCTGATCTCCGGGATGACCCAGCCGGCGCGGGTCATCGGCTTCCTCGATGTCACCCGCGGCTGGGATCCCAGCCTGGCTTTCGTCATGGGTGGTGCGGTCGTGGTGTACGCGCTCGCGTTTCGCTGGATCCGCCGGGATCGCCGCGATCCGTGGTTCGACGTCACCTTTCACCTGCCCACCCGCCGCGACCTCGACGCGCCCTTGCTCGTCGGGGCCGCGCTGTTCGGCGTCGGCTGGGGCCTCGGCGGCCTCTGTCCGGGCCCCGGCCTGGTCGCTGCCGCCTCCGGCAGCATCACCGGGCTGGCCTTCGCTGCGGCGATGATCGCCGGCATGTTCCTCCAGCACCTGTCGGCGCGGGTCAGGGCTGGCGGGTCAGCGTGAGCGGGCCACCCGCGGTGGCGCAGTTCCAGATGTCCTCGCTCTCGTCGGTCTCGACCACCACCTGGATCTGGGCCTTGGTGACGGTGCCGGTGATCTTGTCGCCGGCGAAGGTGAGCCTGGCGTCGAGGGAGTAGGCCTCGGCGGTGAGCTCGAGCCTCACCCCGCAGCCGGTGCGGGTGACGGTCTCGCCCGGGCTCGGGTCATCTGACCCTTGACCGCGCCGGTCCTGGCGTCGAGCTCGAGGGCCAGCGCGACTTCGTCGGACGCCTCGCCGTGGAGCTTCGCGGTGAGCGTGCACGCCGATGGGTCGAGCGCGACCGCGGTGAGTGGCCCCTTGTCGACGCCGAGCATGCCCTGGCCCTCGGTGATCTCGCCCCTGGCGTCGGCGCCGGCACCGGTGATCGTGAAGCGCAGGAACCAGCCGTCGGCGCCGTTGGTGCGGAAGCGAATCCTGTAGTCGCCGGCGAGCACGCAGGCGGTAGCCCCCGTGCCCGAACCCGAGCCCGAACCCGAACCCGAACCCG
>SXGT01637219.1_pt1 | contig 40897 bp, 38 predicted proteins | sample 3176221 | NCBI WGS metagenome assembly SXGT01 (sample SAMN11356862, study PRJNA531348) | freshwater metagenome | isolation source: freshwater sample F1-120 | place: China: Fuxian Lake, Yuxi | collected 2017-12-25
AATAAGGCGTGTCTGGATTTTGCACTGCGTAACCGATCCAGATGGCCGGTAACAATAACGATGCAGTGCTCAGCGTGGTCCAGCGCCGACCGCCGAAAATCGGCACCATGAACGAGTAAAAAATCCGCAAGGTCGCGCCGGATAGTCCCGGTAACGCGGTCAGCCAGAATAACTGGTTGGTAGTGAATTTGAAGCCGATGTTGGGCAGATTGATCACCACGACGCTCCAGACCATCCACATTGCAAAGGCTAGCAGCAAACAAGGGATGCTGATCCACAGGTTGCGATTGGCGATGCGCTTGCCGGTGTCGGCCCAGAAGTCTTCGTTTTCCGGGTTCCACTCAGTCAGCAGCAAGGGCGAAGGATGAGACAGCTCGGGTAAATCCCGGCTAACCTTGCTGATTTCCGGAGCCACTTGCCGATGAGACTGCAGAATGGAAAAGTGCATCCAGCTTAAGGCGATTGCGACCAGGACGAACAACAGCATGAAACAACTGCTCCATAGGCCGGTAATATCCAACAACATGCCGAAGGTCAACGGCAGCAAAAAACCGCCCAGGCCGCCGATCATCCCGACTACACCGCCGACTGCGCCGACGTTATTGGGATAGTACTCCGGAATATGTTTGTAGACTGCGGCCTTGCCCAGCGACATGAATACACCGAGCACGAACAAGATCAGTACGAAAGCCACCGGCCCCATCGACAAACTGAATACCATGTCGCCATGCGCACCATGCACGATGTAATCGGTGGGCGGATAAGAGAGGATGAAGGTGCAAATGGCTGAAACGGTGAAAGTCCAGTACATCACCATCCGCGCACCGATACGGTCGGACAGCCAACCGCCAAAGGCGCGGAACAAGCTGCCGGGGATGGAATACATCGCGCCCATCAAACCGGCGGTTTTAACGTCAAAACCATACGCGCCAACCATATAGCGCGGCAGCCATAACGCCAGCGCCACAAAGGCGCCGAACACAAAGAAGTAATACAGCGAAAAGCGCCAGACTTGCAGATTTTTCAGCGGCTCCAGCTGGTTGAGGAATGGTTCCGGCGGTGCGCCAGCCTGCAATCGTGATTTCAAAACCGGATCATCATCGGTAACGAACCAGAAAATAACAGCCATCACCACCAAGGCGGCAGCCCAGATTTGCGCCACTGTATGCCAGCCAAAAGCCACCATCACGAATGGCGCGGTAAATTTGGTCACTGCCGCGCCGACGTTGCCCAAACCAAAGATACCGAGTGCAAAGCCTTGTTTTTCGCGTGGAAACCAGCGTGACACATAGGCAATCCCCACCGCGAACGAGCCACCGGCTATGCCTATTCCCAGCGCGGCGACCAAATACATTTGATAGGTATCAACCGTGGTCAGCAGAAAAGTCGCCAATGCCGCAGAAAGCATTACCGACACCAGCACCAGTCGCCCGCCATATTGGTCGGTCCAGATACCTAAAACCAAACGAATCAGGGAGCCGGTCAAAATCGGTGTCCCCACCAGCAAGCCAAACTCGGTTTCGCTCAGATGCAATTCTTGGCGAATCTGCAAACCGATGATGGAAAAAATTGTCCAGACGGCAAAACAAACGGTAAATGCCAGTGTACTGGCGATTAATGCACGCGATTGTTCAGTGTTAGCGATTGTATTCACGGTCGAACTTCCTTTTTGTTGGAGCCTGTTGAATGCGATGAAAGGCTTGAATTGTGATTGCAAAATTCGAGAACGTAATTGAGCCCAATATGCCCTCTGAGCGCTCGGCATCTATCCCAACATTAGCAACCACTTAAACATGGATTTAAAATACCACTTTTGTTCCAGTGTAAATGTCCTTAACATTTATTACAAATACATCTTTTAAAAAATAACGATACAACTGACGTCACATACCGATTACGCCTTAAGAATCTTGATTTAGATCCTAAGCAGAAGGTGACCATCGCTGAACTGGCTGAGTTTTTTAAAATCTCCCGTAATCATCTTGTTAAGGTAGTCCGTAACTTGAGTGTAAAAGGCTTTGTTCGCTCGATACGTGGAAAAGGCGGTGGGCTATATTTGGCGGAACCGGCCAACGTATTGCCTCACATTAGAGGCAACCTGGATGTGTGAAAAAAATGAGTTGCAATTGTTGCTCAATGGCAGCTTTGAAAGCAAATGGATTGAGTTTGGCGTGTTGTTCTTTGAGAGTCTATTTAGTGGATTCTGGGATGTCAGGATGGTCGAGTACTCTTTGAAAAGGGGGTTGTGGCGCATAAGGCGTTGCGCCTGTTTCGGCGGCAATTCGTATCACGTCACCGGCAGACACATCGAGGTATCGTCGATGAAGCGTGCAATCAGCCATGGGCAAGCAATTCGATCAATTTTTGGGCGTTCGCTGGTTATCCATTTCATGGGTAGAGCCTCATCAAGTTTTCGACTGAGTATCTAGCGTCGCTTTAAATGCCTTGGCCAGATCGTTGACTGTACCTGTACCCCAGTAATGGAGAAAAATGATTCTTGGCGATTCACCCACCATGTGATTGTGGATCGTGGTAATCGCGATACCTGCGCCGCGTAGTGCTTTTAACACGCCTTGAAGTTCAGATTCCAGCACTGCAAAATCGCCTTCGATGATGGCTTTTTCATTGCTGCCGGCGAACACCGCCCAGGTATTCACACCCATGGTCTTGCCTACAGTATGCCCGTCCATTTGCGTGGTGCGGCCAATGGTGACTTTATAGACTTCACCGGCTTTCTCAACGGGCGAACCAATAATGGCTTCAATAGGCTTAGGATCAAGAGAGGTCTTGGCAGCATCAAACGACTTAGGTTTTGCTGGGGTTTTAGCGCTACTGGTTTCCTTGATTTTCGCAAATACTTTGCCGACGTCCGCTGCAAGATTTTCCGCATCACCAGAACCGCTAATATGCATGAACATCACTTTCGGCGTATCCCATAGGAAATGGTTATGCAATGCGGTGACCTCGATGCCGTTTTCCAGCGCCGTGCTCATCACCGGATTGATCTGATCCTCCTGTAAAACCATATCACCCATCACCATGGTTTTATCCCCTGCCGGGGAAAACGCAGCCCATGAAGTGAATCCGGTCGCCGCTATCATTTTTACGCCTGCGACAGTCACAGCCAAATCGCTACGTGGCACAGTGACTTTGAAAACATTCTCTGTGGTATCGAGCTTACCTTTTGCACCGGTCAGTTGCTCTATCTTGGTGGTATCCAGAGCCCCTGCATGCTGGCTGGCCTCTTCAGCGTAAGCCACGCAGCCCAGCAGTGATGAGATTAACAGCACTAAAACGTGAGATTGACGTAGGGTATTCATAGTACAACTCCTTGCTGGGCAAGCCAGATTTTGATGAAACTGAACAACAGACCGGTTCCGCCGCAAGCAGCGATCACCGGGATTACCCCCACTTTGTAACGAAACAGTGCCAAAAAGGCACACAAGCTGATGATTGCTGAAATGCCATCGAAAGGCCCCGCAAAACCTTGCGGCCAAAACACATGCCAGGCGAAGAACACCGCCAGATTGAGAATGACGCCGACCACGGCAGCGGTGATTCCGGTCAGCGGTGCAGTGAATTTCAGATTGCCATGGGTTGATTCCACCAATGGACCGCCAGCCAGGATGAACAGAAAACTGGGTAGAAAGGTAAAGTAGGTCACCACCGTTGCCGCGATAGTCCCAGCCAGAAACAGTTGGTCAGTGCCGAAAATTTCCTTCGTCCAGCCGGCGACGAAACCCACAAAGGTCACCACCATGATCAATGGGCCAGGCGTGGTTTCACCGAGCGCTAGGCCGTCAATCATCTGATGCGGCGTCAGCCAGTGGAAATGCTCGACCGCCCCCTGATAAACGTAGGGCAGCACCGCATAGGCACCGCCAAATGTGAGCAATGCCGCTTTGGTAAAGAACCAGCCCATTTGTGTCAATGCGCCATCCCAACCATAGCGGGCGCAGAGAAAACCCATTGCACCGCCCCACAGGATCAGGCCAGCCAGTATCACTTTTGACAAGCCAGCCCAACTGAACAAGGCATGGGCCGGCGTCGGCGTGTTATCGTCGATCAATGCCGGACCGTAGCTTTGCTTGGCCGAACCATGTCCGCCGCCAGTCGCAAATTTCTGCGGGGCTACTTTGCCACCAACGGCACCCAAGATAGCTGCGATCAATACAATTAACGGAAAGGGTGTATCGAATAAAAATATCGCTAGAAATGCTAATGCCGAAATCGTCCACAGCACCCAATTCTTCAGTGCCCTTGAGCCAATACGGTACGCCGCGAAAATCACGATGGCCATTACCGCCGGTTTGATGCCGTACAGTACGCCGACAATCGCCGTCATATGACCGTAGGCCATATAAATAAAGCTCAGGCCAATCAGAATCAACAGCGATGGTAAAACAAACAAGCCGCCTGCAACGACGCCGCCCCAGCTGCGATGCATCAGCCAACCGAGATAGGTGGCTAACTGTTGGGCTTCTGGTCCGGGTAGCAACATGCAGTAATTCAGAGCATGTAAGAAACGCTTTTCAGATAGCCAGCGCCGTTTTTCCACCAGTTCCTGATGCATGATGGCAATTTGTCCCGCTGGGCCGCCGAAACTGACGAAGCCCAGTTTTAGCCAGAAACGGAAGGCTTCCCAAAAACCAACCGGTTCGGGACGGACTAAGGATTGATCAGACGAGTTTTTGTCCGATTGACTCATGGTATGTTTACTCCTTTCTCGAACGTTACCAGCAAGCTGTTAAACACAGCAGTGGCGGTAGCTAATAATTGGTCATCATCGTTAATGGCATCGCGTAACCCGGATAGCACGCTTTCAATGCCAACCGCTTCGGGTGGTTGCACGCCGCCCACATCCAGAAAATGTACCAAGGTACCCAATCGTTTGAGTGCTGGTTTTTCAAGATCAAAACTCGCCAACATCACTTCGAAAGTGACTCGGCCACCAACATGACTGAAAGTCGCGCCGTCGAAATCGAAACTCAGTGCATTAGCGGGGCAATCATTGGCAGAAGCCAGCCATAGAATTTGCGCTTGAGCATCGATAAAGCGGCGAATCAACCAGGCACAGGCAAGCCTATCCACCCATGGTCTACTTCTAGTTGCCCAAATACGGCCTTGGTAATCGGTAATGGCTAAACGTGAGATTGAGCCTTGAATCGAATGGGGTTCATCGGGAGACAGAATTCGAACAATCGACAGTTCGAGTTCGCTGAGGGCTGTTTCGGTCTGCCGTTGCGCTTCGCCTGGAAAAAAATCAATGGCAGACAGGTTGGTAAAAGCTTTACGGAGTTTTCGAGCCTGCTTGAGAGTATCCGGAGCTGTGTTGGCTGACAGTTTGTTACGCAGTTTGGCTATGTCCGCCAGCAAAGCTGCAAACTCTTCACTACGTTCGAATAAGCTGGCAAAGTTTCCACCGTCCGGTTCCTCAATCCTTAAAACCCATGCGGTACCGCCACTCTCCCGTACTTCAACAGCAATGCTATCGAATGTTTCGTGGCAAGGCGTTCGTTCCGGCATCAAATAAACACCGTCACGCAATACGGCCGCGCCCGAGGCTTTCAATGATCGCCACACGCGCATACGAACCGTTGCGTTTTCGGTAGGAAGAGTTGTTATAAGTAAAGACCAATTATTCATGTAACAAATACTACTTATGAGTAGCATTTATTACAAACAGTTTTTACAAGACTAGACTTTGCTGACTCCTATCATGGGAGAATGAAAAAAGAACAGTCGTCCGCTAAGACTTACCAACGATGCGCAGCTCTCGGGTTGACTGCCGTAAAACGCCGAACGCAGAGTGAAGAAACAACCCGGCGATGAGCGTACCGACGATGATGTCCGGCCAACGGGAGGAAAATTGGTAGCTTGTACCAGCCGCTAACAGAACCCCGACATTGGCGATTAAGTCATTGCGTGAGCATAGCCAAGTCGAACTCATATTGAGGTTATCGCTGCGGTGCCGGTAGAGTAGGAAAAAGCAGACCAGATTGGCAAACAACGCTAAAGCACCAACGATCCCCATCATTTCGATACCTGGCATGATCGGGTTGAATACCTTGTAACCGGCTTCCCCGAGAACCCCAAGACCAAAGGCCAGCATGAAGAAGCCCTTCAACACGGCCGCCATCGCCTGCCACCGCACCGAACGGGCCAGCACGAAAAGGCTGAAGCCGTAAACCAGTGAGTCGCCCAGCATATCCAGTGCGTCGGCAAGCAACGAAGTGGAGTGCGCCTGGAGTCCCGCTGCGCTTTCCACAAAAAACATGGCGGCATTGATGACAAGTACGATCCACAGTACTCGACTGTGGTTTTGGCGCATGACGGTTAACTCGCAACTTTTATTTTCACAACAACTGGCCATTTTACGTCCTCGCATTGGCTGGTAAGGCAGCAATCTGCCACGATTCTTGCCAATTTAAGACCCTATAGTTAGTATAGAGTCAAGTGTGTAATGCAGCTGAGGTAATACGCTCCAAATGCCCAACAATTTGAAGATTGGTGACCTGGCCAAAATGGCAGGTTGTCAGGTGGTAACCATTCGTTACTATGAGCGGGAAGGCTTGCTGCAGGAACCGGCTCGCTCTGATGGCAACTACCGTTTGTACACCAGCAAGCACCTCGAGCAGCTTCATTTCATTCGCCATTGCCGATCAATGGAGATGACGCTTGAGGACATCCGACTGTTACTCAGATTTCGGGATACGCCAGAAGAAAACTGTAGTGAAGTAGACGCTTTACTCGATCAGCATATCAGTGCTGTGGTCGACCGGATCGCGCAACTCCAATCACTGGAAAGTCAATTGAGAAACCTGCGTGGTCAATGCCGTAGCGCCCGAGCCGCCAAGGATTGTAAAATTCTGCAAAGCCTGTCTTCGGAAACAGACGGGCAAACACAACGATGACCGTAATAACCTGACTTTTATTGGTCCGCCCGGAATGCTAGTGAACCCGAACAACCATTTTTGGTGCCAGATTGAGCCAGCCGCCATTCAAGATAATATTCAGGATTATTTGCAAACAGCTGATGATTGGAAAAACTGAGGGACAATAAAAACTCGCCCGCCAACATTTGGTTCTATGAAATGTCACCTTTAACCATCGGCAAACTTGCCAGGCAAACCGAAGTCACCATTGAGACTATCCGCCACTATCAACGTATTGGTTTACTGACGGAACCCGAGAAACCCCAGGATGGCTACCGATATTATTCGGATGATGCGATTACTCGAATCCGCTTCATCAAACGCGCTAAACAGGCTGGATTTTCTTTGAAGGAAATTACCACTTTATTATCACTCGATGGCGCACATTGCGAGGATATACGACAACTCGCTGAGCAGAAATGCCAGCAAATCGATCAGCAAATCATGGATTTAACGGCTCTCCGTCAGGTATTGGGAACGCTGGTCAACGACTGTCAGCAGACAGCTTCATCCGCGCGTTGCGCTATCCTCGATGCGTTTAGCGATGATGCCTCAACCCAACCCTGATTTTAAGTAAGACGCTACAGCCCACTTGACTCTGTTCTAAACAACAGGGTTTAGACTTCTTACCAACATTGGTAATTGTTTGGTTTAGGAGATTCGGATGAAAACAGACCCTGAAACACCTATTAACTCCCCGTCATGGTTAGGTATCGGCGCCCTCTTGGCCGCTATTGGGGCTTCGGCATGCTGTGTCGGGCCATTGTTACTTTTATCTTTAGGCATTGGCGGCGCATGGATGAGCACGTTGACGGCGCTGGAACCGGCCCGGCCATTTTTCATTATCCTGACCCTGATTCTTATAGGTCTCGGCTATCGAAAACTCTATCTAACGCCTTACCGCTGTGAAGCAGTTGAAATCTGTGCCACATCCGACAGCCAACACCGACAACGCCTATTATTTTGGTTGGGTTCCACATTCATTTTGATACTGCTGGCCTTTCCCTGGTTAGCGCTTTTTTTCATGGCTTGAGGGGGGGGTGATATGACAATTAAATCCAGTTTGTTAGTTATCAGCTTGTTATCAAGCATTCTATGGGTACCGGCAGCACATGCTGAAACTACTGTTGAACAGTCAAACCAACAGCAAACGGTGACGCTGAGCATCGAAAACATGACCTGCGCCATGTGTACAGTCACCATCAAAAAAGCGTTACAGAAGGTCGAAGGCGTACAAGAAGTGGCTGTCGATTATGATTCAAAAACGGCCACAGTAACCTTCGATAGCAAAAAAACCGATAGTGCAGCCTTGATCAAAGCCACGACGGATGCCGGTTATCCGGGTTCCCTAGGCACACCTATTACCCGATAAAACCGAGAATACGCTCTATGTCTGATTGCTGCCCAAATGCATCCACCAAAACCAAACAGATTTGTCCTGAGTGTGGCTCCACTTGTAAAAGTGTCGGTATGCCTACGCTTTATCATCAAGTCCGGTTTCCAGAGAATCAGGCTCTCATCACTGACAGCTATTATTTTTGCCCTGTCAAAAAATGCTCAGTTGGGTACTTTTCCAGCGCGGGCAACACTATTCCCAAAAAGCATTTTAGAAGCTATCAAGCCATTCAAAACGACGTGCTTTGTTACTGTTTTGATATTGACGCCGAGCAGTATTTATCGGCGTTAAAAGATCAACGGGCAGAACCGATCAAAGCTTTCGTCATGCAACGCACTCAAGCCGGGGAATGTGCTTGTGAAATTAGAAATCCATCAGGTCAATGCTGTTTAGCGAATTTCAAGCGTTTAGAAAATGAGAACAATACAGATGTCAAATGATCGATATAAACCAGCCATTCGGAGAACTGATTTTTGTATTTTTCACAAGACCGCTTTCGGCCGAGGCTGTGTGAAAACGCAAAAATAAAATACAAAAATTAAAACTCACTCCATCTTACTGGTAAGTTCACATGGAAAATGAACAAAATTTTCCACTGAACACTTAAAAAAGCAGCCATTGGCAGCCTCAAGAGACGCTCTGGAATTTCACGGCAAATGCAATTTACGCTCTTAGCTATCCATCGCGCCGCGCTACCAAAAGAAACTTGAAAATAGGAGTCGCTGGTATTTTCGTGTCTAATGCGAAGCCTTAAAAAGCCAGCCTAGTTATAGGCTGCTAAGTAAATCCTCCGGCGCATTCAATATTGAGGGAACTTTGGACTCCATTTTTTTTCATCCTATCTCAGTTTCAATGCACCACAGTCAGGGTAGGACGCTTGCGCGACGATTCCTGAGTTGCTGAACCCAGTCTCTTTGATGCTTCCGTCATCAGGGTCGCGAGGTCAGCGAATTGTTCCTCGTCAAAACGTAACGACATGTTTTGTAGATTAAGATGTACTACGCCACAGTCCCGACAAATTAAAACTTTGCCGTGACGGCTTTTCGCCAAATATTCGTGTGTACAAGGTTGATTTGCCATGTTGCTTCTCCAGATGGTGAAAAAAGAGTTAATAATCAGAAATCAGAGTTAATGCTCTTCTAAAAAGTCGTTACTTGTGCCAAATTTTGCCTTTGCCTGTGACAGCAGTATTCTCCAAACTAGCTTTTTTGAATGCAGATCAAGACAGCGAAAATCTGAAGCATGAATCAGGTCGTTTTCCATCAGGGAAACCAGAAATTGGGTTTCTATTTCAAGTTTCACAGTCGCGGGTGTTCTAAAAAACGAAAAAAATAGATTCATAAGATTTCCCTCAGGACTTTATTTAAATGATAATCATTATCGTTTAAAAAGTACAGATTTTATTTACAATACTGTTTCCATAGTTCAAAGCAGATTATTTAGAAGCACCTTTCTGATGCCCTGTTCGGTTAGAGAGTCGAAAGCCGGTGGTTTTAGAGTCTTCAATAAGCTTCTGGCCAAGTTAATAAGCGATCAGAGCCTGTTTATGTTTTGCGCTACAGCCCCAAGCGCTCTGGTCGTTCTTGTTTGCGTGTGTCCAGTTGGACTGAATCGGTGAAACGATTGAGCGACTCTCACCCCGGCATTGCCACGAGGATTGAACTTTTCCTGTGAAAATGGGTTGTGGCGCATTTTTGCCTTACAGAAAAATGTAAGGCCTTCCTATTATCACTTTGTCGAGTCATATTCCCCCCCTGCATCCTCAATTGCATTACTATTTCTGACAGGTGGAACCTCTACTTGGGTTTGGCCGTTACAGGTTTGATAACCATCGTTGGCCTGAAATCGTATGCTATAGATTCTGCCGTTTCCGGAAAATGGCTGACGTTTGGATTGAATACCTTGTCTTTCTGCTCGCAATAGTACGCTTTGCTTGACACGGGGTTTCTTCCGCGTTGCTTTGGGTTTGACAATTTTGGCATCCGGCCGGGTGGTGTCCTTGAGGGCTTTGTTTCTTACCGGTTCGTCCTGATAGATACCCGTAATGGTTAGCTTGTAATCGTTAGGGCCTTGGATACCATTGATTTTAACGGGCTTAAAGCCTTTATTGGCTGGCCAGAGCGATGTCAGGCTGGGCTTGGCTGCGCTGCAGTCCAGTTCGGAGCCATCCGACGTGACGACAACTTCAATTTCGGCACTGACACTCAAGGTTTGGGCCGTAAAATCATCGCTTACGGTTAGTCTGAAGCGCAAAAATTGGGTGTTACCGATAGCCTCAGGTGCGGTAAATCGTAATTCAGCGGAATCCGCGCCAACCAACTCAACCTCACTACTGCTGATTTGTTCCCACAAAAATCGCAAGGAGTCAGCATCCGGATCCTGCGCCGAAGCATGCAGCACCACTTCACTGTTTTGCATGGTAACCAACCGTTTATCCAGCGTTAAACTCGGTGCGCTGTTTGCCTGGATGTCGACGTTGACTATTTTTTGTTGGCTTTGCAACTGTCCATCGTCTACCGTCAATAAAAATCTCAAGGTTTGTCCCAATGCACTAAGAGGCACCACCGCAGAGGGTTTTTCCGCGGTTTGGCTAGACAGCGTTAATCGAGTGCCTGCTGTCTGTTCCCAATGATAATTCAACAAGTCATTTTCCGGGTCGTAACTGGCACCGCCATCCAGCACCAGAGTCGCTCCCGCACGGATGGATACTAAGGATGGTGCATCGGCCACCGGAGCGGTATTCACGACATTGATCGTAACGTTGACTGTATCCGTTTCGCTGATATTGCCATCTGTATCTTGAACAATCAGCTGGAAACTCAGGACGGTATTACTTTTAACCACGGGGACGGTAAAAACGGCCTGAGCGTCTAGTGCATCACTGATATTGACTTTGGGACCTGCAACCTGCAGCCACTGAACAGTCAGCGGCTGGTTTTGTGGATCCAGACTGGCCGAACCATCCAGCGTGACGATTTCGCCAATCAGAGCTGAACGATCCAGACCAGCATCCGCTGTGGGTTTACAGCCACTGGCTTCCCGATTGCAAACGGTGATTGATACCGTATCGGCATTGCTGGACATGCCTTCGTTGTCTACAACCACCAATCTGAACTGCAAATTGCTATCGGTATCGATTGTCGGCGCCATGAATTGTGCTGATGCGGTGTCGGTTGCCAATAAATCAACCGTTGGACCGGCTGTCTGCAGCCATTGATAGCTGGTAATTGTGCCGTCCATGTCTTCAGCCGTACCCTGCAGGCTTATGATGCCACTGGCTTCCACCACCGAGCGGTCTGCACCGGCGTTTGCCTTAGGCGCCCGATTTTTAGACACATTCACCAACACCGCATCCGCAACACTCACGGCACCTTTGCCATCTGTGACTGTCAGTGAAAAAGTCAGCGTAGTCGATTCGGTGACTTGAGGGGCGTGGAAACTCGGCTGTGCTAGGTCGTTGGCTGAGAGTTGCACCACGGGGCCAGATTGTTGAGTCCATGTATAAATTAATGAATCGTTATCCGCATCAAAACTGCCACTACCATCCAAATTTACTCTGGCTTCGTTGGGCACAGTCTGATCCGGTCCAGCATTGGCTGTTGGTTTTTGATTGACACTGCCTATGTCGATTGCCACTTGGGCCAGACTCAGCGAAGTCCCCCCATTGAAATTGAATACATAATTCGCCACCGCCTGATCGAGATCCCAATAAACGAGATATTGCACCAATTCAACACTTCCAAAGGAGCTTTCATAATTATTCTTGAAAAAAGTTTGGTTGGAAAACGTTGGGCGTAACCCGTTCAGCAGTATGGAGTCGTAGTTCATTTGAACGCCCCAGGTTTCGAGCTGCAAAACAGCTCTGACAGGATCGGTAGTCGGGGTAGCGGATAAAGTGACTTTGAATTTTTCCTCGACACTAAAACTGTAAAGGTTTCCCGAACCTGCTGTGAAAGTACCGGCATTCCAGCCGATATTGGCATCGTTGACTCCGGACTGTCCGACATCTGCCGCTGCGGTCAAGGCTCCAGGATAGGAAGTATCAATAAAACTGTCCCATTCAGCATACAAAGTGCCAAAATCTCCTCTTGACCAGCCGCCCCAACCCGCCTGATTCGGTCGGTCGAAACCAAACCCTGAGGCATAAGGATTGGGGCCGTTGATTAAATCGGCATAACCGGGACTAACGCATACAAGTAACAATAAATTACTCAGCAAACACTGTTTAAAATAGGTCATTATTATACCTTCCATAAAACACGCAGAATCTTCAGATAACCGCTAAAAACGCTGAAGCAGTTGACTGCGAGGTAGTACTTAAGAATCTGAGATTACTTCCAAGGGTTGATTTGGCTTTGGATCATCAACTTGGCGGGATATTCTGCGCGATTCGCCATAACACACCGCTCGGATCGGGCAGGATAAAGTCACGCATGCCCCAGGGCCTTAGCGCCGGAGCATCAACGCGCACTCCGTATTTTTCCGTCGGATTCAGCGCTTCGATTTGCCGCCACCAGGCGTCTACATCTTCCACCAGCAGATGCATCATCAGGTTCTGAGCCAAGCCTGAATGGCAGTAATCTTGCAAAAGAAACGCTGCGTTACCGTGGTGAAAATAGGCGACGCCGTGACCCGACGAAGCCAGCGTAAAGCCTAGATCCTGATAGAAGCGTATCGATAACTCAAAATCCTTGGCAGGCAAGAAAGCCTTGATTTCGGTGACGGTTAAGTTCATGACGCCCTCGCCTGCTTAAAATTGTTATCGAGGTCTAACTGGCGCCGGAACCCGCCAGCGACGAGCAGGCTCAAACCGAGCGACATCAGCCACGCCGCTACGGGTAGCGGCACTGCTGCCGGTGCTAGAGGAATCACATTGCCTTGTCCGGCCCCGTAAACTGCCTGCAATGCGCGGATCATATCGCCTTGCAGCGCAAACAATGGACCGTTGTAGGTCGATTGTTGCCCGTCGCCACCAGTATCAGCCGCGTTCATGGCATGACCCATGCCTAGCGAGTGACCAAGCTCATGCTGCGCCACGCCATAGAACAGCGGTAGCGACCAGTCGTTGCCGAAGCGTTCGGCGTTGAAGACGATGTCGCCCGCCAAGCCGCTGTCTGTAAGGGGGAAATAGGCGTAGGCATTAGCACCGTCGATATGAGTTACCTGGCCGATACGAATATCGGCCAAACCGGTCGGGTCGTATTCGCCATGTTCCGGCGTCGGCCCGGCATCGTCAACTTCACGAAACGTGATCGGCAGGATGGCTGCGTAATCCCACAGCGCCGCCTCGAACGCACCGCGCAGCAAGTCGGTGCCGATGGGTTGGCCACTACGCGCATCGCGTATATCGCCGTTCAGCAGGTTGACATAGCTGTAGCTCAATTCGATGGCTGAGCCGGGCCCGGCTGGTTGCGGCCATCTGGAATACATCGGAAAGTAGGCCGCTTCGGTGGAGCCTGCCGCCAGCACCAATAGCAGTAACCATCGTTTCATACCGCTCTCCGCCAACTGCGGACTGACCAGCCGAGCAACACGCTGCCGAACAACCATACGGAGGTCGGCAACGACACAGTCGTGACTTGCCAGCCGATGTCGCTAAAACCGGCATAATCCAGGCGGGTCGGCAATTCGCGCAAACCGCGCACGGTACTTGGATCCATCAGCGTTTCTTGCAGAATGCCCAACACCTCGCTGTTCACGCCTTCAGCCCAGTGATTATTAAATTGATCCAGCGGCACCGCGCCGCCATAAGCCGCAGTGGCGGCCGCGCCGATAAAAGTATGGGTGGATTCGTCTATTTGGCTGAACCAGGCGTCGGCGGTACCGAAGCCAAGGATATGGCCCAATTCGTGAGTCGCGGTGGTCAAAAAGTCCGGCCGTCCGGTGGACAAACCGTCGGTATCGGCGCCGAAATACCAATCCTGCACGGTATTGAACCAGATATAGCCGCCCCAAACCCCGTAATCACTGGCGTTTTCACCGCGGGTATTCGGTTGGCCCCGGCTTAATACGTCCGAAACAAATGCCCCTGAACCGCTGGCACTCAGGTTGTTGCCCGCACCGGCGAAGCCCAGTACGCCGGGCGCCGATGGCGAGCCGCCGACAAATACTCGGATGGTGTCGGCGGCGATGGTCAGATCGGTTAGCCGCAAGGGTGGTCCGCCCAGGCTGGGATGGGTGATGGTCACAGACCAAGTATCATGGGTTTGCGGCGTGATCGGCGACAATTGGTCGCTGAATCCGGCGTAAAAGTCGGCTGCCAATTCCAGCATTTCGCGCCGTTCACTCAGTGGAGCGCCGGTGCTTATATCGGTGAAAAAACCACGGGTGTCGTAGTGGTAATCGAACTGAATAATGATGGCCTGTGCCGGAGTGGCAACGATCAATAATGCCAATACTCCCGCCAGAATCCCAATTCGTGGGACAGCGAAAGAGCCCAAGGGATCGCCGATGCCTATTCGATCAAAAAAAGGTAAATCACACATCAATCTGCTCCGGATAAGGCAATGAAAAGGCACCGCCATCCCTGGCAGCATTGTTAACCATTCAGATACTGCTTCCTTGCGGTTTGGTTAACGTATCGTCCTTAAATCGGTTATGGTTCGGTGCGTGCTAAAGCACCACTTGCCTGGGTTTGCGCGAAACGGTCATCAGAGTCGCCAGACCAGAAATCATCAGAATCAAACCGCTAGGTAGGGGTACCTGACTGACAGTGAGAAAGCTCGAACCCGGCGTTTGGGAATTGTTCACAAAACCGTGCAAAAATGCGTTGCCCGAGTGATCGTTTTTGCCGGTCAACGCGATAATAAATATCGAATTGCCACCCGTTATCCAGTCATTGACAATGGCCGATACATCGAGTTGGACATTGCCAAAACTGTTGATACGGGTCGATGCTGCCGCATCAGCGGGCAAAATTTGTTCGTTGTAGAAACTCAGCCAGTCGGTGTTGCCGGACGGATTGGTATCGTCGACGATCGATGTCAAGGGATGAGCTCTGACCGCATGTGTCGAGACCAGAAACGGAGAGGCTTCGGAAGCGTTGGCGTTGAATCCGCCATCAATGCTTTGCAGGTTCAATGTGGCGGTGACCGGGCCGCTAAAATGGTCGATAAAATCGTAATTAAAACTCAAGTATAGGGTTTCGGCGCCGGGATTGCCGAACGGTTTGTCAGTCGAGACGCGATTGACCGCACGGTCATCGGCGGCATAACCGCGAACCCGATTGTTGCCTTGAAAAAATGGCGAGGTCATCACATCTTGATCGACCGCGATGTGGGTTGCGGTGTAGCCGGGTGCTGCGGCGACTAAGCAGGCGCTGGCCAATAGAATTCGGCACAGGCCGGTTGATGGTTGCCGCAGTTCTACGGAGTGGCCGTTGGTGATTGAGGGGATCGCAAAAGTGTTTGCCATTGGAAAATCCTTCCTTATGGTTAAGTAAACAGTTGACACGCTCCGCTTGTCGGCAGCCGTTGACACTAAAGGTTTTAATTCGAAACCGCGCCGCTCGCCGACGTCGGTTGGGTAGAGATTATGTGAACTTACTAGTTCCTATGGGGCAAGTTTTGCTTAGATTCAGAGCAGCGCCTCCCTAGGCTGCCTGTGCGGAATCAGCAGCGGACAATCCGGGTACAAGGGATGACTGTCGATGCTGACCGGATAATCGAAAACCCGCTGAATCAACTCGCTATTCAATACTTGGCCGGGGCTATCGACGATGATCATATGGCCACAGTGCAGTACGGCGATGCGATCAGCATAAAGTGCGGCCAAATTCAAATCGTGTAATATCGCCAGTACCCCGACTTGATTGGCATCGGCAAAGTGGCGGGCGATAGCCAGTACCGCATGCTGATGGGCCAGATCCAGCGCCGAGGTTGGCTCGTCCAGTAGTAGATAGCTATGGAGCTCACCGCACGGCTCCCAAATCTGGGCCAATACTCTGGCCAGTTGCACCCGCTGACACTCGCCCCCGGACAATGTGGTGTATATACGGTCTGCCAGATGTCCGGTATCCGTCAGCATTAGAGCATGGCGAACGATGGTTTCATTCTGGACATGGGTGTGGGTTTTTCGGTGCGGGCTGCGCCCCATCAAAACCACTTCCAGCACGTTGAAGCGAAAGGCCAATGCCGAGCTTTGCGGCAACACACCCCGCATGCGCGCCGCTTGGCGGGCGTCCCAGCTGGACAAAAGGCCACCGTTAATTGAGACGCTGCCACTATCGGGGTGCAATTCCAGCGAGACACCTTGCAACAAGGTTTTTGGGCCGATACGGACGGTGAGGTTGTGGGCACTCAGCATATCAATGTCCCATGATTTTTTGCCGAAACAGCAACCAAAGAAAAAACGGACTGCCCAATACACCGGTAATGATGCCGATTGGCACTTCCGCCGGCGCCGCCAAAGTGCGGGCCAGATAATCCGAGCATAGCAACAGCAACGCACCCAGCAACGCCGAACCGGGCAACAACCAGCGGTGATCCGGACCGAGCGCTAGGCGTAACAAATGCGGTACCACCAGACCGATGAAACCGATCACGCCGGTCAGCGCCACTGCCGTACCAACACCCAGAGCGACCAACGCCACAATGGCGGTCTTGATGCGCTCAACTGGAAAGCCAAGATGCCCTGCTTCCGCTTCACCCAATAGAAGTGCGTTCAAGGCATCGGCCAGAAAGGGTAGTAACAGCACGGTCAACAGTAAAAATGGCGCGCCCAGCGCCACGCTGTCCCAGCCGACGCCGTTCAGGCTACCCATACTCCAAAATGTCAGGGTACGTAACTGATCGTCGTTGGCCAGGTACACCAGTAAACCGGTGGCCGAACCGGCCAACGCATTGATGGCGATTCCGGCCAGCAACAGCGAACCGATGTCCAGCCGGTCACTGCTGCCAGCCAGCTGGTAAACCAGCCAGCTGACTGCGAAACTGCCGACTATCGCCGCCAGTGGCAAAAAATACTGGCCGAGCAAATGGTTCAAGCCGCCCAATAGACTGTTTTGCAGTACGATGACCGTCACAGCGGCTAGGGCAGCTCCGCTGGAAATACCGATCAAGGCCGGGTCGGCCAGGGGATTGCGGAACAAACCCTGCATAGAAGCTCCGGAAATAGCCAGCACAGCACCCACCAGCAAGCCCAATACCAACCTGGGTGCGCGGATCGAAAGCAACACCGCCTGCTGCTCCGGACCGAAAGGCCAGGCTAGCGCGATACCCAATTTATCGGCTACGATCGCCGCCGCCTGACCGGGATTGATCGCCACCGCGCCATGGCCCAGCGCGAACAAACAGGTTAAGCCTAGCAATAACGCCAAGGCCAGCAGCAACCCGACGCGGCTTCGGGCCGCCGGATACAGCCGCCGTATCGGCATCGGTTGCGCCGTGGAAAGATCGGAAGTTGTCATAGCCAAACTCAGCGTTGGTCGGCGGCGACATCGGCCGGATGTTGCAACTGTTTGGCAAAATCCAGCGCCGTCCGGCCGCTACGCAGTCCAAAGCCCAGTAGATTCAGCGTATCCATCACAATCACCCGTCGATGCTTGCCTGCCGGGGTGTGAGCAATACCCGGTAGTTGGTAAAACGACTCCAGCCCGCCGACGGCGTTTAGGGTAATCTCCGTGAGCGCGATGACCTCCGGAGCGGCGGCGATGATGGCTTCACCGCCCATCGGCTTGTTGCCTTGAAAATCCACCGCGTTGTCGGCGCCTACCAATCCTATCATTGCATCCGCCGCGGTATCCCGGCCCGACACCAATGGCGCGCCGTGCGAAACTGCCATGAAAAACATCACTTTGGGGTGCGCGGAAAGCTGGCTGCGCCATTGCGCCAATCGACTGAAATCGTCACGCACTTGCGCAGTCAGACGATTACCGTCTGCCTGCTTGCCCAGCAAGGTGGCGATACCTGTGATTTTGTTGATAACACCTTGTTCCGAATAGTCTTCGGACAAAGTTTCAACTTGCACACCGGCAGCGCGAATTTGCTCGATTACCGCTGGTGGCCCGGCGTGTGCGCTGGCAATGAGCAGCGTCGGTGCTAACGACAAAATGCCTTCCGCCGACAAATTGCGCATATAGCCAACCTGCGGTAAGGCTTTGGCGGCTTCCGGCCACAAACTGGTAGTGTCGACGCCGATCAGATTGGCCGGGCCATCCAGTGCGTAAACGATTTCGGTCAAGGCGCCGCCGACTGAAACGATGCGGGCAGGCGTTTCGGCCGATAAGGCCGACGATGTCCAGCCTAGCGATACAGCAATCAGGGCCGGTGCAATAAGCAGAGGGAGCTGTGATCTAATTTTTTTCATAAATTCCGTTTGTTCGTGCATGAGTTCTATCGTCTTTGTAGGAGCGTCACATCCATTCAGGCCAGCGCCTCGGCCATGGTTTCCGTTTTGCTGCCTTTGTGGCCCGTATCATTGACGTGGCGTATCCGTTCCAAATCGTCACCCTCGATCATAAAGGCCCGGGCAAAACCCTGAACGAAACTACCGCGTTCCGGATGAATGCGGAATAGATGAAAATCCTGCATTTTCTGCAATTGTTTAATGAAACTGCCGAATTTTTCCTCGAATAAACTCAGGATATACTCGAAGGCCGCTGTATCGCGATCCACTTCGGCAGCGGAGCAATGGTAGGTCACCCGCTGCCGGGCGAATAAATGCGCGGCCTTGTCTTCGTCTTCGACGAACAGCAAGCAGACGCGACCGCTGTCCAACAGATTACGGGTGTGTGCCGACAGTTCGCTGACATAAACATAGTAATAGCCGTCATGCTTGAGATAAGCGGCGTAACTGGCTTCTGGCTCGCCGACCAGACTGACGGTGGCCATCAGCGCCGACTCAAAAGTTTCCGGCAATGCCTGATAGGCGGCCCGGACTTGATCAAGATCAATTGCTTTATCGTTCATCGTAAATTCTCAAGTGAGTTATAGAAAAATAGTGGAGTACCCAGAGTTAGCTTTATCGGCTATAGGCCGTGTTAGGCAGAGTAGATACAAAATCACGCCATACAGGGCTTTCGCCAGTCGCTTCGTCGTTTTGGCCGAAAATGGTCGCGATAGTCTGTCCTTGTTTGCCCCGCAATATCAGACCGGTTAATGGGTGTTGCCGACAAGCTACGCTGACAACTTCCATGCGTTCGATTGCGGTTTCGTTCAGATGCAAATTGAATCGTGCATCCAGCACATTGAACCAGGGGCCGGTCAGGCGCAGATTTTGTATCAAGCCTTCATGTACCTGGATGGCGCCCTTGTTACACACAGCGATTTCAATTGGCAATAGCATTTGCGCCAGTTGATGCATCAATTGGCGAAATTGTGAAATCTCTATACTGACCGTGGTCATGACAGACGGGTGTTTGCCTGAGGGGGTGTTACAAGCCAAAAGGCGTTGCCAGTGTGGCGAAAGTTCGTCCGCAGCATAGCTGTCGGATTGTGGAACTGATACCGGCAGGTGCAAATGGGGAGATTGATCGTTGGCCTGAAAAGCCTCTATCAACCGATAGTAATGCGGCAAGTGTTCCTGACCGACCAGATAAATTTTCTGGAGTGCTTCGCCGTCCGCAGCAAAGAACTGCAAGCTGTAGCGTGTGCCTGCATAGGTTTCCTCAGTCACTGCAAAACCGGCGTACCATTGCCGCAGCATCAGGCATAACTGGATGTTGTGCCCAGAAATCAACAGGTGTTCGCCACACAGATTGAAGCGCTGATACATACCAATTTTTTCGTGCACGGCAAAGTCATTGCGGGTCAGTGCCATTAACGAATCCCACGCCGCCAACTTACTCAGCAGACTGGGCCAGTCGGCGACTAGGCGGGTCACGCCATTACCACAACCTGTCGCCAGCAGTTCGGCTTCGCTGACGCCCAAAGTAGCCGCCGCTTCTCGAATTCGCAACTGCGGGTTAGTTGCACGCATTTCCTGCCATGCCTGTTTCAGCGTTTCCGGCATGGGCTCGTCTATTTCAGTCATCTGTGGCTGCATCATGAGAATTCCGTCTATCGAACGATTGTTTTTAAAGCGCCCTTGCAGGCCGGAAATGGGGGAATGTTCGTCAGGCAAGGGCTATTTCAGGGTTAAGGCCATTTCCGGCGAAAAATATACCCGCCTGACTGGTCTTTTTGCCCACCTACGGCAGCGCAAAAAGCGTTGCATAGCACAACTATGCGCCCCTTTTCGCACTTTATAGCTGAACAAAAATCCTGCGCCATTCGGGTATATTTATTCTTGGCAATGGCCTAAGCCGCCATGGATTCCGCGGTTGATTTGCGGCGAGTAATACCCAGCAGACTCATCAAGCCGGCGCCAAACATCCAGACTGCTGCCGGTAATGGCACGGGAGCCGGGACTATATCGATAGCTGCCTGAGTGAAGCTCATGGAATGATCCGATCCGGCAAAATCGAAGTGGAATGTGTCGGTGGCTGAAGCCAAATCCCAATAGAACAGGCGCTGAGTCAATGTCACCAGGCCAAAGGAGGATGAGTAAGCCGGATCGGTGAACGAGATACTGCTGTGAGTGGGTGTAACCCCGTTCAACATGATAGTAGCGGTGTCGAGTGGAACGCCCCGTTCTTCGGTTTGAAAGGCCACGCGTAACGGACCGCTGAGCGACGAGGCAGCGGTTAGATCAATATCAAAATTCGAGATGACGCTAAAACTGTATAGATTTTTGGAACCGGTGGTGAATGTACCGGAATTCCAGCCGATATGGGCGTCCGTGGTGCCGTAGCTACCGGCATCAGCCTTGGAGGTACGGTCGCTGGCGGTGCCGTAAGAGCTATCGGCGAATACGTCGAATTCAGCGTAGACGGTGCCGGCGTCACCGCGATTCCAGCCGCCCCAGTTGGCTGCGGTCGGGGTATCGAAGCCGTATCCGGGGCCATAGGGATCGGGGCCATTGTAAATATCCGCCGAAGCCATGCCGGATACCGCGAATAGGCCGACAAGCAAGGGCAATTTTTGTAGATTTTTCGTGTTCATATTAGCTTTCCTGTTTAAATAAAAAAATAATGACCTGTTCCTTCCTCGCGAAGACAAATCAGTCGGTTGGATAACATGTCCCCACATTTCGGCCCCATGCCGGCGATCCGCCGAAACAAGAGGGCTTGCCGGGCGGTGTAGGTTGATCAAAACGTTTTTGTAAATATTTTCGGTATCCTTATTACCACTATGAATCCGGGTGGGAGTTGACTAGGCGGCTAATCGGCCCGTTTTCGGATAGCGCCTGTTCAATAGGCCGAAAATCCACCACATAGCGATACTGTTTGCCGCAATAAATAATCACTTCCTTTTGTCCACGTTTCAGCAACCTCATTTCTACCCTTAAATCGCCGAAACCATCGTGACGCAGCAGTTCGTCGAACAAGGCTTCCAATTGCTTTTTCGGGTTGTTTTTGTAGGATCCGTTGAGCATGTTGCTATCCTAGTCAGTAAGCCACACGTAGCGTAACACCCACGTTGCGCCCGGGCCTTGACCAGCGTTCGCGCACATAGGCGTCGGCGTATGGTCCCAGGTTGATGTGAGGATCATTTTCACGAGTATTCAAGTCTTCCCAGTCGGTGTAAGTCTGGTCAAACAGGTTAAATATCCCGGCGTTCAGCGTGACATGTTCGCCAAAGCGGTAGTAGGCATTGAAATCCGTCACAGCGTAACCTGCCGACAAGTATTGGGCGTTTTCCGGCGCCGTCTTGGCCGATTTCGGCGCCACCAGTATCAAGATCAATTCGCCACCCCATTCGCCATTCGGTCGGTCATAGCGCAATCCCAGTACGCCTTTCATTGGGCTGATGGTGCGCAAGGCGTCGTCGTTGATTTGGCCGGTGCTGAGATTTTTGCCTTCCGTGTAGTTGCCGCTGAGCTGCAGGCTAGCACCCAACAGTTTTGGAGACATCCAGTCCAGATACAACTGGCTTTTTAGTTCCACGCCTTGAATGCGGATTGGATCCGGGCTGTTGATGGTTTGATAAGTCAGAAACGGGCAGCCGTTTCCTGGGTTGCACACCACGGTGTTATACAAAAAGTTTTTGTAATCATTGCGAAAGAATGTCAGATTGAATTCGCCTAAGTCCGCTTTGCCGCGCAGACCAATCTCGGCGCCGACACTGGTTTCCGGTTGCAGATTGGCATTGGGCAAACTGGTATAGCCGGCCTGGGGATTGAGGAAGCCCAAATTGCTCTCAGCAAAATTCGGGCCGCGGAAACCGTGCACATACTGACCATGCAAGGTTATGGCATCGTTAAGGTGCAGCAGCGTGCCGAATTTGGGCAAAAACCGCTGTGCGTCGATCGCAGCCGGTTGTAAAGAATCGGTTTTGATGCGAATGTTCTCGGCATTTTCCTGTTCTCGTTTCTGACTGATGTCGAATAAGGCGTCGGGCTGAGGTTCCATACGGTAGTATTCCCAGCGACCGCCAGGCGCCAGTTCGATACGATTTTCCAGCAGCGTTAGGCGATCCTGGATGTAAGCACCGGCCTTGGTGACGCTACTGGTGGGGAAATCTCGTACCGGAAAGGTCTCGAACGGCGGCACCGTATGGCTGGTACTGCCTTTGTCGGGACATAATGGTGCTCCTATAAAGCTAACGCTGGGATCGAGACAGGTAATGGAACCGTCACGCATCTGGTTGACGCTGTTTTTGCTGATCTGGCCACCATATTGCAAGTCCTGAGTACCGAATCTCAAATCGAAGCTTTTTTGTAAACGCAGCTCGCCGCCGAAATCGCTGTTATTGAAGTCGAAATCACGTTGCACCCGTGCACGACCTTCCAAATTGGAGGTGCGATCCTGAAAGGTGGTTTGTCGGGTGGCTGAGTGTTGCGTATAGAATTTCCAAAACGTTTCATCCACTAACAGCGTGTCGAGGTGCTTCAAAGTGTGATCCAGTGATACCCGCCAGCGCGATTGGCTATCGTCCGTCAAAAGACTGTTGGTGAAACGGGAGCTAAACTGTGGTCCGCGCGCATAAAGTGCATCCACTTCGGAGGCGTTATCCAACCAATCACCACTCAGACGTAGCACATTGTCTTCGTTGAATCGATACAACAATTTAGCTAAAGCGCTATAACCGATATTGTCCTGAGGGCTGGGCAGATTACGACTGCCGTTGTAGCTGTTGTCCCAGCCATTGTTGTCAGTTTCATTGCTTTCGGTATGCGTGAATAACAGCATGCTTTCCCAATGATTCAACGCACCGGCCACGGTACCGGTCTGCACGAAACTGTTGTCGGTGCTGTTGTAATTCAGTTTCAAGCCGGTGTAATAATCTTTGCCGAACACAGCTAGATAATCCCTGGGATCCTTAGTGACAAAGTTGACGGTGCCGCCCAAGGCATCGCCACCGTATTGGGCTGGCCCGGAGCCGCGAACGATTTCGACCGCTTTCAAGGCATCCACATCCACCGCGTTGCGTGTTGCGCTGGCGAAGGAACCGATAGAGAAGGCGTCCGGCAGGCGTACGCCGTCGATTTGCAGCAAAACACGGTTTTCGCCTAGCCCGCGTATGCTGAAGCCAGTCGCGCCAAAACGCTGAGGATCGTTACCGACATTGACACCGGGTTCGTAGCGGATTAAATCCTTAATATTGCGCACCAGATGTTGTTCCATGTTGGCCGAGTCGATGACCGAATAGGTACCAGATTGACTTTGCGGATCTGGAAAATCTGATTTTGCTGATACTTCAACCACATCCAGCGCCTCTTCGCTTAACACTTCCGGGCTGGGCTCCGCCCAACTCGCCAAGCTTGTCATAGAAAACAGGGCGGGAAGACAGCAAGACTTGGCCGCGCATTTGCAAATAACCCGCGTGAAGATCACGGTTTTGCATGCGAATCCTGCTGTGCTGTTGAGTCGGAGTGAGGTCATCATTGTCGGTCATGCAGGATCTTTCAATGAAAGGCACTGTTAGATTTTGGGTAGGCGTCTCGTTGCCCGTGGAATTCACTGGACACAGTTTGCCAATGCGCCAAAAGGCGACGATAAATATTTTGCGTTTCAGGCAAACCTCGTAGTTGAGGGTGCACCAGTACTTTTTGCAACTGATGCACAATCAGATGAGCCAATTTGGGGCAACCTTCGAGCTCGATAAAGCGCGTCATCAAAACTCCGGCTGAAGCCTGTAAATCAATCAGTTCGTCTTTGGCTGCTAACGTATGCATAAGGTCGGACATAAAGCCTCTTAAAATCCAATTGTTATAAAAAATGCGGCGCAATCTGTATTGGTCAGCGATTAATCAGAATGCGCCGGAGAGCACGAGAGAAAATCATCTGATACAAATGATAATGATTCTCGTTTGTATGTCAAGAAAAATATTTGCACTTGCCCTGCTAAAAGCGGGCTGAGTTCTGGATAAGCATGTTAGGTCGCCTTAACGAGCCAAGTCAGGTGTTATCGGCTAATGTCACCGGTGAGTTGGCATTGGGACTAAGTGTTATGGCATCTTCGTCATTGAACTGTTTGACGTGTCCATCTTTGCAATTACGCTGGCAGTCGCTTGTCGATTGCGACCCCGTTGCAAAGCTCGATTTCGCTCGGCATATTTTGGATGTGATTTGCGATATTGCCGCCAATAGTCTGGATTTCGCTCAATCCAATTGTGTTGAGCACTGCGCTGGTTATCCTGATAATCGAGATCATTCTGCAGTTTGTGACGTTGCCACTGCTTTTTACGCTGGCGCTGGCAACCGGGAGCTGAGCAATAGAATTGATGTGGGGTTTGTGGCCGAGGCTGAAATAACTGGCCGCATGCAGGGCATTGTTTATTTTCCATGGAGAGCTCCAGAAACAAATTTCTGAATTGATCACATGGGGTGCTCTCAAAGAATAATTAACGTGTAACAAAACACTGTTATTGCATTTTCAAGAGGAGATGATGAATTAATGGTCAAATGATCGGGATAATTTATTTGCGAAGTGCGAGCAACTGGGTGTAGATTGTGTGCGTCGTTTGTACTAACATAATGAAAGCAATTTAATCCCTTGAGGCATGTATGATGACTACAGCAGCTGTCGCAACCCGATCCGCACGATTTGGCCTGCGAGCTACCCCAGAGCAGGAAGCGGTATTACGTCGAGCCGCCGAGGTGGCACACAAGTCTTTAACCGACTTTATTCTTGATAGCGCTTGCCAAGCAGCAGAACAAACCTTGCTCGACCAACGATTGTTTATGGTATCAGGCAGTCAATATCAGGCTTTTTTGGATTTATTGGATAGTCCAAGTGAAGAAAATGAGGGTTTACGCGACTTGTTTTCCCGAACTGCTCCCTGGGATAATTCGTGAATCACTCTCGCCCAGAGTCCCTTGGGGCCTTGCACCATCTAGATTTCTTTGACTGTGGCAAGCTAGCACTTAACGAATGGTTGGTTCGTCATGCCAGGCAGGCACAAGACAGCGGCTCAGCTAAAACCTTCGTTACTACAGACGATACTCAACGAATCATTGGCTATTTCAGTTTGACTGTGGGTCAGATCGACACGTTGGATGCCCCTGAGCGTATTCGTAAAGGCATGGGACAGTACCCCATTCCAGTCGCAATTCTTGCTCGTTTGGCGGTTTCCAAAGATCACCAAGGGCGCGGTATCGGCATCGGATTATTGCAGGATGCTATTCGAAGATCGCTGTTGATTGCTGAGCAAGCCGGTATCCGGGCCATGTTAACGCACCCGATTGATGATGAGGCCGCCCGTTTTTACAGACGTTTTGGATTTATTGCCTCTCCCTTACAAGAACAACAGCTTCTGTTACTGCTTAAAGACGCGCGGCGCTGGGTCAGGTAATGTTGCTAATTGGGTGTAATTGGGTTTTGTTTTGGTTATAACCAGATTTCAGAGCATTGCGTATTAGGCATTGAACCCCGGTTCAATTACGGAATCGGGAATTGAACTTCTCGCCAAACCAGTCGGCAAACCTGAGTAAAAAACAGCAAGTTTCTGGCGTTTCAAAAGACCATCAAAACCACTTCCCTAACAAACCCGTATCGGGGCCATTTTTTAGCTTTTTTCTTCTTTTTTAACTCTATTTTCTCTGTTCTTGCGGACGTCTGAAGTCCGAAGTCTGCAATGGGTGGTTACGTCTCTTAGCCCAAGCTTTAAAGTCTCGGCCAAGCCGGGTCTCTTCATCTTCTGTCCCGGCACGCTGCTCCGCGTCACAGTCTTGCCGGGGGGATTGATTAGTTGTGGAAACAATAGACCACCTAACATACTATTGAGCAAAAAAGAACGCGTGCCATGGAAAACAATCCGGAGACAAAACAAACCACTTCAGCCGAAACGCTGCAAAGGCTCCCCTATATATCCTCAGCTTTGAAGGAGGTAGAAAAATGAAGCACGTGCTGGCGACCCTGATTCAGAACACAGCCCTGCTACTGGCGATAATGATCGTGTTCGATCTCGTCGCCAGCCGAAAACCGGTGCAGGACCAATGGTGGTGTCAGACCTTGGTCGGCGTGATCCTCAGCGGACTCTGCATCGACCCCATACTGGAATCGTTCAGGCTCGAAACCGTCAGCATCTTTGACAGGCGATTCGTTTTACTATCCATCTCCGATCTGTCCCTTTGCACAATTCCTACTTTCTTCACCGTGGTGATAGCATCACTGCGCACGAGGTGCCGACATCCCTTACCGCTAAGTACTTCGCGCAAAGAATGGCGCGCTTGCCAATGATTAGCCCATACACCTATCACCCGATCCGTAAGCACTTGTGGCGCTACATGTTTGCTCTCGTGTTGGTGGGGGTAGGACTCCTGCTGTGCTTGAGCATACCGGAAGTGTTGTCTTCCCGCCCTTTCCTGGCATTTTGGCCAGTGGTGGTGCTGGCGGCAGAGTTTGGGGGCAAAGGGCCGGGGATACTCGCGACCGTCGCTTCCGCGTTGTGTGCGAACTTCATCCTCTATCCTTACTATGGGGGGCTGAACCTGCACGAATGGATTGGTATGACCGCCTTGGGGATATTCCTTGCCGGCGGGTTGGCTATTAGCGTCTTCATTGGGGAAAAGTTGAAGATACAGTCTCTCCAGCGCCTGCAAGCCGTCGCCGTGGCGGCGAACGAAGCACGGTACCGCAGTCTTTTCGAGGCGGCCAACGTCGGCAAATCCGTGACGCTGCCTACAGGAGAGATTCAGGTAAACCGGGCCTTCTGCGACATGCTGGGCTATGATCCAGAGGACATGCTTGGCAAGACCTGGCAGGAGCTGACTCCTCCAGAGGAGATCGGTTCGATTAGCCAACAGCTGGCTCCCCTGCTGCGGGGAGAAAAGGACGCGGCACGGTTTGAAAAGCGTTATATCCACAAGAGCGGCGCGTATGTCTGGACCGATGTCAGTGTCGTGGTACAGCGCGACGGCGAGGGTACGCCTCTGCATTTCATCTCGACGGTTGTAGATATGACCGAGCGCAAGCGAGCGGAAGCAACGCTGGCGCAGGAGCGGCAATTCCTCACAGCGGTGCTCGACAACATTGGCGAGGCGGTCGTGGCTTGCGACGTGCAGGGCGTACTGACGCGTTTCAACCAAGCTGCGCGAGATCTGCACAGTCTGCCGGAAATTCCCATCCCGCCGGAGCAATGGGCGGAGCATTACGACCTGTATCAGGCTGACGGCAAGACGCCGCTGCGCAAGGATGACATCCCGCTGTTCCGCGCGTTGCAAGGCGAGCCAGTGTGCGGCGTCGAGATAGTGGTCGCGCCGAAACACGGCGAAGCCCGCGTACTGCTGGTCAACGCTCAGCCCATGCGCGACGCAATCGGCCGGCTCCTCGGCGCCGTGACAGCGATGCACGACATCACCGACCGCAAGCGCTCTGAGAGCAACCTGATTGAATCGGAGAGGCGATACCGGGCGCTCTTTGAGAACATGCCGGCCGGTTTCGTCGTGTTTGAGGTTATCCAGGATGAGAAAGGAGTCCCGGTTGATCTGGTCATCCTCGCGGCCAACCAAGGATTCTCGGCGACAACTGGGTTGACGATACAGGAGGTCATCGGCAAACGGCTGACTCAAGTGATTCCCGGTATCGAGAACGACGCCGCGAACTGGATTGGAACCTATGGGAAGGTGGCCCTGACCGGAGAGGCCCGACAGTTTGAGCAGGGTTCCGAGCGTCTCGGATATTACTACTCAGTTACTGCATACCAATCCGGCTGGAAGAAATGCGCCGTGACATTCCTAGACATTACAGCCCGCAAACGCGTCGAGGCGGAGGCGCGGCGCGAGCGCGACTTCGCTGACGGCGTGCTCAACAGCTTGCCTGGCGTGCTCTACTGCTACGATGAAAGCTTCCGGTTCCTCCGTTGGAACAAGAACTTCGAACGCGTTACCGGCTACACAAGCGAAGAAGTTGCCCGGCAGAGTCCGCTCGACTATTTCGCCGGGCCGGGCAAGGACCTGGTCGCAGCGCGAATTCAGCAGGTCTTCGAGAAGGGCGAATCGAGCGTGGAGGCGGACTTCGTTTCAAAAGACGGCACGCGCACACCTTATTTCTTCACCGGGCTGGCAACGACCATCGAAGATCGCCGCTACCTCGTCGGCGTAGGCGTGGACATCTCCGCGCATAAGCAGGCCGAGGCGGCGCTACGTGAAAGCGAGCAGCGCTTCGCCAGCGCTTTCCACACCAGCCCGGCCGCTATCACAATTACGCGGGTGGCTGACGGCAAGTTCATTGATGTCAATCAGGCCTTCCTGAACTTGTTCGAGTTCAACCGCGACGAGGTGGTTGGACACACCTCCATCGAGCTGGACATCATTAGCGTGGCGGAGCGCAGCATGTTGATCCGGAAACAACTCGAGACAGGCGGGCTGCGCGACGCGGAACTCTTAGCTCACTCGAAGTCGGGAAGACCCATCCATCTGCTGTTTTCGTCCGCGCCGATGGAGTTGGCCGGCGAGATGCACCATGTCACCACGTTGATTGACATCACCGCGAGTAAACAGGCGGAGGCGGCGCTACGGTCCAGCGAGCAGGAGTTCCGCTCCCTGGCTGAGGACATGCCGCAGATCGTCTGGGTCACCCGGCCTGATGGCTGGAACATTTATTTCAACCAACAATGGGTGGACTACACCGGGCTGACGCTGGAGGAAAGTTACGGCCACGGCTGGAACAAGCCTTTCCACCCGGACGACCAGCAGCGCGCCTGGGACGCCTGGCAACGGGCGACGCAGCACAACGCCACTTACTCGCTGGAGTGCCGGCTGCGGCGTGCCGATGGCGCCTACCGCTGGTGGTTGATCCGCGGCGTGCCGCTACGCGATACCGGCGGGGAAATTCTCAAATGGTTCGGTACCTGCACCGATATCGAAGACATCAAACAGGCGGAAGCGACGTTGCGCGAGAGTGAAACCCGATTCCGGACGCTGTTCGAACAGGCCGCGGTGGGCGTGGCTGAAATCGAAACCGCCACCGGCCGGTTCATCCGCATCAATCAGCGCTACTGCGACATCGCCGGCTACACGCGCGAAGAAATATTCGCCCTCGACATCCAGACCATCATCCATCCCGACGATCTCCAAGCTGATTTAGACAACAAGCGTCGGCTCGTGGCAGGGGAAATTCGCGAGTTCACCATGGACAAGCGTTACTTCCGCAAAGATGGCAGTATCGTGTGGGTGAGCCTGACGGTCTCGCCAATGTGGTCGCCAGGCGCGACGCCCGACCATCACATCGCCATCGTGGAAGACATCAGCGCGCGCAAACAGGCCGAACAGGCGCTCCAGCAATTGAACCTCGAACTGGAACAGCGCGTGGAGCAACGCACGCAGGAACTGACAGTGGCCAATACACAGTTGCAGGAACTCGACAAGCTGAAAAGCCTGTTCATCGCCTCGATGAGCCACGAGTTGCGTACCCCGCTGAATTCCATCATCGGCTTCACCGGCATCATACTGCAGGGCATGAGTGGCGAGATCAACCCCGAACAGCGCAAGCAGTTGGGGATCGTCAAAAATAACGCCCGGCACTTGCTGGCTCTGATCAACGACATCATCGATGTCAGCAAGATCGAATCCGGCGCCATTGAACTGGCCGATGAAGCCTTCGATCTGTCCGCGCTGATACGTGAAGTCAGCCAGGCACTCGCCAATGCCGCAGCCGGAAAAAATCTCACGCTGTCGCTGCAAGTGCCACCCGAACTGGTCATACGCAGCGACCGGCGACGGCTAAAACAGATACTGATCAATCTGCTCGACAATGCCATCAAGTTCACAGATGTCGGTGGTGTCGCCATTGAGCTCGCCTTACACGAATCGCGGGTTATGCTGTCCGTTCGCGATAGCGGCATCGGCATCGATACGCAGCACCAGCATCGCTTGTTTCAGGCCTTCAGCCAGATTGCGCCGCCCAGCGAACGGGTCCATCAGGGCACCGGATTGGGCCTGTACCTATCGCAACGACTGGCCCACTTGCTGGGTGGCGACATTACGCTCACCAGCGCTACCGGCATCGGCAGCTGCTTTACCCTGACCTTGCCTGACCGCAGGAATCCAAAATCATGAAAAAATTACTAATCGTCGAAGATAACGCAGATAATATGTATCTGATCGGCTATATATTGCGTCGCCATGGCTATGCTGTGCTGGAAACCTACAACGGTAGGGAAGGCGTCGCCATGGCGATACAGGAGAGGCCCGACCTGATCCTGATGGACGTCCAACTGCCCGACATCGATGGTCTGGAAGCCACCCGGCAAATCCGGGCCTCACCAGTGGATGACAGCATACCGATCGTGGCCTTGACCTCCTATGCGCTGACGGGAGATCGGCAACGGGCGCTGGCGGCGGGTTGCAGCGGCTATATCGAAAAGCCGATCGATCCGGACCAGTTTCTCGACCAGATTCAGCATTTTTTAACCTCATCGTCCGATGAAAAAAACCGTGAACATCCTGATAGTTGAAGATCAAGAAGACAGCCGCTATATGCTGACCAAGCTGCTGGAAGGCAGCGGTTACGCCGTGGCGGCTGCAACCAACGGCCAGGAAGCGCTGGACAGGCTGCGCACCGACCGTTTCGATCTGATTATCAGCGACATTCTGATGCCGGTCATGGACGGTTTTCGCTTGTGCCATGCCGTCAAGTCCAGCCCAACACTGCACGCCATTCCCTTCGTGTTTTATACCGCCACCTACACCGAAGCAGAGGACGAGGCGCTGGCATACAAGGCCGGGGCCAGCCTGTTTATCCGCAAACCGGCCGAGCCGGACGTTTTCATGGCGTTGATTAGGGGCATCGTCGACGATGTGCGCCAAGGAACCGTCAGTTCTGCCTCGCTGGAGGCCCAGGATGTCGAAATCTTCAAGCTCTACGACGAACGCCTGGTCAGGAAGCTGGAACATAAAATGCAGGCGCTGGAGCGCGAGATGACCGAACGCAGACGGGTGGAAGAACGGTTGCGGCTGCTTTCCACCGCCGTCGAACAGAGTCCCATCTCTGTCGTCATCACTGACGCTGAAGCCAACATCCAATACGTCAACCCCCGGTTTTCGGAAGTCACCGGCTATACCGCAGAGGAAGTGATCGGACAAAACCCGCGCATCCTGCAGTCCAAGCTGACCTCAAAGGAAGTCTATCTGGACATGTGGGATACGCTGACCAGCGGCCGGATCTGGCATGGGCCGCTCACCAACCAGCGCAAGAATGGCGAAATTTACTGGGAAGAGGCCCACATTGCCCCGGTGACCGATGCGTCCGGCATGACCATGCATTATGTCGGCGTCAAGCTCGACATCACCGAAAAAAAGCACGCCGATGAGGCTATTCAGCGTCTCAACAGGATGCTGCAGGATGTACTCGACGCAGCCTCGGAGGTGGCCATTATCGCCACCGATGTAGACGGGATCATTACCCTGTTCAATCGTGGGGCTGAGCGCATGCTAGGTTATGGCGCCGAAGAGATGGTGGGTAAACAGACCCCGGTCTGTTTTCATCTCTCTGAAGAAATCGACCATCGCGGCCGGGCGTTAAGTGAGGCGCTGGGCTATTCTGTGTCCGGTTTCCCGGTGTTTGTCACGAAAGCGGAAAGCGAAGGTCAGGAGCGGCGCGAGTGGACCTATGTGCGCAAGGATGGTTCTCGACTCTGGGTGTCTCTGGTGATCACTACGGTACATTCGGAGGCCGGGAATATTGTCGGCTTCCTGGGTATCGCACAGGATATTACCACGCGCAAGCAAGCCGAAGAAGAACTGCAACTGGCCGCCATGGTGTATCAGAACAGTAGCGAGGCGATGCTGGTCGCCGATGCCGATAACCAAATTATCGCCATTAATCCCGCCTTTACTGAAATGACGGGTTACACGCCTGAGGAAGTCATCGGCCAAAGCCCAAAAATCCTCAGTTCCGGCCGCCAGACACCAGAGTTTTACCAGGCGATGTGGCATGAAATCAACACCACCGGCCAGTGGCGAGGCGAGATATGGAATCGGCGTAAAAACGGCGAAGTGTATGTCGAATGGCTCACCATCAACACCATTTATGGCGAGGATGGCTCGGTTCATCGGCGTGCGGCCCTATTCTCCGACATTACTAAAATAAAAGAGAACGAAGAGCTGATCTGGACTCAGGCCAATTTCGACCCGCTGACTGGCTTACCCAATCGCCGCATGTTCCAAGACTGCTTGCAACGGGAAATCCGTAAAGCTCAACGGGCCAATTTGCCACTAGCGTTGATGTTTCTCGATCTCGATCGCTTCAAAGAAATTAACGACACACTGGGGCACAGTGTGGGTGACCTATTGCTGAAAGAGGCGGCGCAACGCCTCAGTCATTGCGTCCGCGAGACTGACACCGTGGCGCGCCTGGGAGGAGATGAATTCATCGTTATCCTTAACGAGCTGGACAGACTGGATAGCATCGAACGCGTGGCTCAGGATATTTTGCAGGAACTGGCAAAGCCGTATCGGCTAGAAAAAAATATGGTCTATGTCTCCGCCAGCATCGGTATCACGTTGTTTCCGGACGATGCCTTCGAAATCGAAGCGCTACTCAAAAATGCGGACCAAGCCATGTATGCTGCCAAAAATGCCGGTCGCAGCCGTTTCAGCTATTTCACCCCATCCATGCAGGAAGCGGCCCAGACTCGCATGCGCTTGACCAATGATTTGCGCGACGCCTTAACTGGCAATCAGTTGATGATTTATTATCAACCCATTGTGGACTTAACCAGCGGCGCCATTCACAAAGCCGAGGCGCTGATTCGTTGGCAACACCCGACCAGCGGCCTGATCAGTCCTGCTGAATTTATTCCCATTGCAGAAGATACCGGCCTGATTGTTGATATCGGCAACTGGGTATTCCATCAGGCAGCAGATCAGGTAGTACGATGGCGATCCAAGTACCATACCGAATTTCAGATCAGCATCAACAAATCGCCGGTACAGTTCCACAGGGATCCTGACACCCATCATCACACTTCATGGCTTGATTATTTGCAACAACTGGGCCTATCCGGTCAAAGCATCGTGGTGGAAATCACCGAAGGGCTATTGCTGGATGCTAGCCAAGAAGTCACTGAGCAACTGCTGTCATTCCGTGATGCCAGCATTCAGGTTTCGCTCGATGATTTTGGCACCGGATATTCATCGCTGTCCTACCTGAAAAAATTCGACATCGATTATCTCAAGATCGATCAAGGCTTTATTCGCAACTTGACGGCCGAGTCCAATGACATGGCATTGTGCGAAGCCATCATCGTGATGGCCCACAAACTGGGGATAAAGGTGATTGCGGAAGGCGTGGAGACCGCTGAACAGCGCGATTTGCTGATCGCCGCGAACTGCGATTATGGTCAGGGTTATTTGTTCTCTAGACCCGTTCCGGCACGAGAATTTGAGAAGCTGTTGCAAGTGCGTTAAGAACAGCATGTCAACTTCTACAACACCTAACTTGCCGGGATAAGGATTGTGTAGGCCAGACATTGCAAGCAGCACTGCATTATCGTGGGTCACTAGTTGTAAGTACTTCAACCGGCGTTAACCACGTTTTCAATTTGAGAATGTCGGTATTTTGATTTTTATTTTGGGCAGGATTAAACATAAAATCTGTTCCCCATGCCAGTTTAACATTGTGATTTTTGTCCGGGGCTAGTTTGGAGCTTGCAGCGGACAAGTTCATTTGCTTTCCTGATTAGCAATGATCTTCCGCTAACCGCAACCAAGCCTCTGGCCGAGGGCCTATAGAGACTGCGGCCACCAATAAACGCTGAGGCAAAACGCTGAGCTGGAAGCGTCGATTGAAGCGATAAGCGATCGCGGCGAGATAGCGGTAGGCGTATTTACTGAAGTCAAAGGCATGGTACGCGCCACTCCGGCTGGTTTTGACATTACCCAGTATCGTGTTGACCCAACGAAACTCGAGCAATTCGTTGGGCTTACGACCGCCAGCCACGATGGGATTATGCTGGCAACCGGCGGCAGTGACGCCCGCAAAACAAGCGAGGCCATCGGAGGTCACGCGACAGCTGACCTCGAGATGACTTTTCGCCCAGGCGGCTATCGCTTCGCTGGTAAAGCCGGGTACTGGTGTCAGCTTGACGCGATTGGGATGGCCCTCGCTATCAAGGGAAACAGCGGCGACAAACGAAACCTAGTTTTCCGACCCTCGCCCCACCTTGCCACCGCACCGTTCCGCCGCCCAAGTAGGCGTCGTCGATTTGCACCGAGCCGGATAAACAGTAACCTTCTTCGCGTTCCGCCATGGCCTGCATCAGTTTGTGATGCATCAGCCAGGCGCTGGGATAACTGATGCCGAGCTGGCGTTTCAAGGCCAAGGCCGATAAGCCGGTTTTGGCTTGGCTGATCAGATGGATCGCCAGAAACCAAACGGTCAACGGCAAGTTACTGCCCTGAAACAGGGTGCCTGCAATGATCGAGGTTTGGTGATGGCAGGCGTTGCACTGAAAGGTTTTGCGGCCTTTTCTCGTCAAAACACAGTGTTTGTCATGATCGCACTTAGAGCAACGAAAGCCTTGTGACCAACGCGCCTGGACCATGGCCGCTTCACATTGGACCTCGGTGCCAAACTGCTGGATAAATTCGGGCATCGACAGGCCCGGTTGGAATTGCACACGGTTCATGGACATGACGCACCTCCAGGTAACTTTTGTAAACAGTGTACACCTGTTTGACACGCTGGCGGAAGATCATTGCTAATCAGGTTTGCTTTTATGTTGAAGTCCGCTGTGGCTGGGTTTTGCTCATTCAATTCTAACATAGCAAAGTCCTGCCACTTTGCAACATTCATCGACTTTTTCAACACAATCGGCCAATAGGAGTCCGGTTTTGGCCGATGGGGTGAGGTCACCAAGCCTACAATCTTTCCAATTAGGTTAATCACAATCGCCCGAACTTGAATCCTGATTAGAAGAAACACCCAAATCGCTTCTGTGTTCTGAATTAGCATCATGTACCGCTGGCCAACTAATTAATTTCAGCTCTGTGTTTTCATTTTGAAAAAGGTATATGTTTGGTCGGAAACGTTTTCTATTTGCGGGCGATTCACCTTCTTTAATAGATATAAGCCAATATCTGAGTTCATCTATATTGGCTTGAACGATTTTTCGCATGATGACATCAATGAGCAAAGTCATTTGTTCAGTCCGGTTAATTTCAAATGAAGCTTGGTAGTGATCTAGAAAACTTTCCTTTTCATCGGCCAAATTTGATGAAAATATAACATCTAGGGGACGATAAAAATCCAATTTTTGCAAAAAAGGGTTAGCATCTGTATAGAAATACATCCATCGTTCAGACAACTCGTTAGCGGCAAATTCGTAAGGACACATATAATCGCCAAGATATTGAAGTTCACCAGAAAGGCAATGGATTAACTCGCCTCGCTTGTTGAGTCCCCAAACACAGTCACATCTACTTGGGCTGTGGAATAATTGCAATGCATCTATTTCTTCTCGCAACCAATACAAATATGATTGTATTTTATTATTCTTTATAGAAATCAAAAAATCAATAATATAATCTATTAATTTAAATCTCAAATTAAAGCTTTTATTAATATTAAATTTTTTTATATCAATTGTTTCGTAAACTTCGTTTGTTTCTACAAACAAATCACAAATATAGCTTGGTATAGAATCGATCAACCTAAGCTTATCCAATATAATAAAATATTGGCTCCTTTTTAAAGTGACCAGTGATGTTGCGAATTGATTGCACCCAATTTCAGCTATCCATAGATCAACATAATTCTCACCAATCGAAGCAGCGCGTAGTAACCAATCTAAATAATCGTAAAACCATTTGTTTTTATAAACATCTCCAACCTGTCTATATTTTCCTTCTATTAGATACCAGTTAGGGCAATTCAAATCAAATAAGGACATAAGACACAATAAATACCGATCTGACTTACTATGTGATGAATAAGGTATCTCATGTTGTGTAAGGCCAATACGATGAATTGGACATTTGTTTAACCATTCGTGCTCGTGGAAGCTTGCGTGGTAACCCTCTGCCAAACATAAACGACAAAAAGATATTTTCTCAGGACAAAAGTCAAATTCATGTCTTGTAAATTGAGGCCATTTTGAATTTACATAATTTTGAAAAAAAACAGTGCCTATCAGATAAGATGGCTCATCTAAAAGAACAGATATTTTTTTTGCCCTGGTTTGATAGTCATCAATTTCCATGGAAAATAATGATAACCAAAACTTCCGAAACTGGTGAGGATTAAGTTGATTTAAGCGACAAAATTTAGCAGCGAAGCTATAAAACGACTCAAATCCACTAAGTTTTCCACTGCCCCAGTTGATTCTAAGGCCTGAAAAGTTAGGGATCCTTCGCTTTCGTATGTTTACAATGGGCATTTATCAAGAAATCATCCTCATATGATCTGTTAACCTCGTATTGGCGATCATATGAAGCCAACTCTTATATTCGGTAACGGCTTCCCACGCTTCTCCTTCGCCCAATCGACGTAAAACTTGCTCGACAGTATATGAAATATGTTGCATTGGGATTTCGAAGGATTTTTCAGGTTTTAACTTCAGATTCGGAGGCAGTAATTCAATCAATCCAGACCATAATTCTCCTGCGTAATTTATTAAACGACGACCTTTTTCAAAATCGTCAGGCGCAAAGTAATTAAGATAGCTGATGCCGCTATTTTTTGGCCATTCAGAATCCTCATCATATCCGTTAATTACAAACGCTAACTCTTTCTCCGAGGTTATTCCTCTGAAACGCATATCACTGGCAAAAAAACGCGCAGCAATATGCGCATTCCCGGTTCTGGCAAGATAGTCAGGTTGGTATTGAAGCTCATAGGAACCAATCGAAATAACACAAAAACGTATATCCTGGTCATCTAAACTGTTTTGTAACCCAAGCAACCACTTCCATTCTTTTAATGTCATTTCATGGGCTTCATCTATTAACAAGAGTACATAGTTATCCCCTGCAGACCTAGCTAACGTTACCAATTGCTGTTCGAACAAAAATCTGGCGGAACTTTTAGATTTCTGTTTTAACGAGTCTTGAAACTCGAATTTGGAAGCACTTAGCAATATATTCCAGAATTCAGTCTCGCTCATATTACCATCACGTCTGATCCAAACTACTAACGGAAGACTTCGTTTAAATCGTTTTTCTAATTCTGTTTTAAGAAACCATTTAATTGTCTTGGTTTTACCAAATCTAGAAGGACCATATATATGTCCCCCACTTATACCTTGATCAATCCAATCACCGATTCGATTAATCATTTCAAAAGATGGCGGAGTCCATATGGCATATCTCCTTTGCAACATCGGATGCCGACGGTCGATCTTTCTTATCACAAGTACCAATCCTTAATCACTGGCTGCAATTCGCCTTGGTGGAAGCGGTTGACTATCAGTACAATCAGATATCACTTCTTTCTGAATGTTGTTTAATTTCTTTAGGGGCTTTTTGCTTTCTGACCTCAATGCAAGTTCTAAGGTTGTCTTCCCGATGTCTTGATTTGCTTGTTGCGTCAAAATACGTCGTAGTTCAAGATAAGCCGGATGTACTGGTAATTTAGAATGAGATTCGACGTAATCGATAAAAGCCTCAACAGCATCTGTTTTAGATGCCAGTGCAAATTTTCGAGAACGCAAAGCTGCATTGATAGCATTTCTTACTTTTAAACTATGTGGAAGTTTGTGCCATGGTGGGCTAGCTCTCAATATGCCAAGTTTCTTACCGTCTAATGTCGATGCCTGTACAACACGAGCATCATCTTCCAGATGGTTTATGACCCAAATATGTTTATTGATTAAGTCAAACCGTTGTTGAAGCGTTTCATTGGTGTATCGAGCCCCTGAAAAATTGACGAAAGGCTTACGCCCTTCTTCTAGGCTCCCATTAACCCTGCAGCTTTTTCTAAAAGCTAAAATTTCTTGAATTGATTTATCATCTGCCCGACGTAACGATGTATCTCTAGATGAGCATATAAATTGGAGATACTCGAGAGGTGTTCTATGTCCCAGGCCTGAATGAGGAGTGGCATTATAGTTGGCAATTAACACATCTAGGAGCTCTTCGGCATATTCCAGTTGAAACTGACTAGTCAATGCTACAGCATCTGGTTCTCGACCTTTTTTGTCACTAGGTTTAGATCCGGTTGTATTTGATAATCTCTGAAAACCTTTTGAAGCAAGGTTGCGGAAGTATGCTTCCACGAACGGCCTATCATCCTTGCTTCGGCGACTGGAATACCCGGTAGATGGAGTCATTAGTTTAGAGCCAACAACATTTTTAAGAACAGTTTCAACATGTTTGCAGGTTTCTGCTAATGCTCCGTCAACATTCGTTTCGTCCCAGCAAATACCTACAAAATCACTCGAAATTCCGGAAGGTAAACCAGCATCTTCCATGTATGCGTTTTCGTTAAAGGTTAGGTTTTTACGATTCCAAGGCGAAAGAGCATTCTTTATTGTTCGCAGAACATCTTCCTTCGATACTTCTTTAGCCATGCTCATGAAGTATCCTAAAACAGCTCGAGAGAGTATTTCAATGATAACAATGACCCAAATGCGATAAACCATCTTTGGATAATAGTCACCGTCCAACGTGGGCATCATTATGCAAAATCTACCATCAATTTTATGAGCATCCATTTCTACGCGTTGAAAGACTCTATCAACGGGTCGATTCACACCATCGCCCGAGATTAACTTTTTTTCAACATCTCTTCCAATTAACCGAGCGGCCTTTTTCGGATTATTGCAGAGAATTTGATCTATATACCGACTTATGGAGTAGTAACCTTGACTCACTGTACCAAAAGGCCACTCTCCTCGCTTGTCATAACCGAGCTTACGAAGATAGTCGAGAAACCAACGCCAGATAGATCTTTTCGAGGTATTAATTTGTTCAAGTTGATTGGACTTTGGTGGCCTTAGGATACGCTGATCTAATTTTTCTTTTAGATCGGGGTTTAATACTAAGATCGTTTGCATTGCACCGGCAGCGCCGTAACCAAATCGATCAACATCAATATTTTTTGTCCTTACATAGGGCTTTAAGTGTAATTGGGGCACTAATCCACGCCACCCATAAATTAGCCCATCGGGATGAGTCAAAACACAGCGTTCTCTGATTAACCTATTAACTTGTTTGGACCCGATTCCACAATCATTTTGAATTTCGTAGTCAGAATACCCCGATAGATACATAATCACAGCTTTTTTTCGACTCAAAAAAACTGTAAGCTTTTTCTCATCAAGGGCTCCTTCGTCAAAGGTTGGCCACGTATTTGGGTCACGGTATTGGGTCTCCGTAAGCCCTTTGATGTTCCTAGGATGACGGTCATTATTTATAGAAGACCGTGACGATTTGGATGTCATAACACACTCCAAACTCCATTGACTATGCACGAAATTTAATCGTATAAAAAGCCGTGTAACTTGTCTACATTTTTATGAAAATCACCATTTGGGCTACACTCTTGTGCAAATAATTTGAGCAAAAAATTGTAGCCAATTTTCTTAAGTATCTGATTTTTAATGGTCTACATTTCCCTATATTTATTCAAATAGTCGATGGTTACGGGCTTTATTCGTAGGAAGTCGAAAAAATGACAAAGAAGAAAAGCAGCTTTTACCACTTGCGTTGGCATATGACAATAAATCAATCTGGATTGCTCCATAGATTTACCCTTTGCGTACCCCCCCTATTAGTGGGTGATTCTACTGGTTTATAAGACCTTGTATCTGTAAGACGCTTTAATTCACGTCCACCCTGTTTATTAATTCGCGCTATTTGCATAATAACTCCCAAGTGACACGGTAACATGCTAATGGTTAGTCTTGTGTTTTAGCTTCAGGCATTCCAGCTTGAAAACGGCATAAATTGACATGAACACATGGTTGTTTTGCGTCGTTACCCGCCGAGTCGGCGACTTGGCCAAAATCGATCCGTACGAAGCGACCTTGTTTTTTATCCGCTTCACTCAAAGCCACCAAGCGGTTGTCCTTGAGTGCGGCGATAAAGTGCTTGTTCTTTTTCACGATAAATTCGAAATTTTCCGTTGCCGCAAACCAGCTATCCATCAACACATAGCGAAATTTCAAGGTGTTGTTTACGCAGGTGGCGATCATGCTTCGCATC
>SXGT01051137.1_pt1 | contig 40894 bp, 29 predicted proteins | sample 3176221 | NCBI WGS metagenome assembly SXGT01 (sample SAMN11356862, study PRJNA531348) | freshwater metagenome | isolation source: freshwater sample F1-120 | place: China: Fuxian Lake, Yuxi | collected 2017-12-25
AGATTCGGAAGTCTGATGCTCGGCACAAAAATCGATGCGTGGATCAATGTCGCCGGTCAGTTGAAAAATAGTTCCCTTTGGACTCGATCGAATAAGTTCTGTAGTAGGCGACCGATCCATTTCCGCGTGGAATGAATCGCCGACATTTGATCCATTGGCATCAACAGCTTGGCAAAGGAGAATAATTTTGTCAGATGCTTTCTTTGAGGCTTCTGTTCGCAAGACTGTGACAGACCAGTTGATGGGCTGGGAGAGAATTCGATTTTGTCCCACAGCCCATTTGCGAAGAGTGATCGAAAAGTCGTCGAAGTCCAACGTGCGGTTTGGTTGAATTGTTGGAGAAGTTCCAAAGCGCTTGGTGTAGCGTTGAGTCATTTCTAGGAGCAGTGTTTCTGGACTCTCGAATGGGTTGGAATTGAGCACTTTTACAGGTTGATTTGTCTGTGGGTTTTCTTCTGAATCGTCGTGGCTGTCTTTAGAAATTGTTACGACCATTTCAGGTTCATTTTCCAAAGTTGTTTCCGATTTTTCAGTTGTAACAGGTTCGGTTTCCTTGGCTCGAACTCTATCTGGTTCGGTTGGTTTTGAAGCCTTTTGCGCCCGCGCTTTCGCAAGTTCTAAATTTTGTCTTTCGACCAAGGATTCGAGAGCCTTTACTCGCTCCTCGAGTGCTCTTGATTGCGCTTTGATTTCCGCAAGCATTTGTTCCTGCGCGGTCATACTGGGGTTCTCATCTGTCGCAGGCGCAGGTTCTGTCGCAGGCGCGGGTTCTGTCGCAGGCGCGGGTTCTGTCGCAGGCGCGGGTTCTGTCGCAGGCGCGGGTTCTGTCGCAGGCGCGGGTTCTGTCGCAGGCGCGGGTTCGGTCGCAGGCGCGGGTTCATCACTTGGCGCGGGTTCTGTCACAGGCGCGGGTTCTGTCACAGGCGCGGGTTCATCACTTGGCGCAGGTTCATCACTTGGCGCAGGTTCTGTCGCAGGCGCGGGTTCTGTCGCAGGCGCGGGTTCATCACTTGGCGCGGGTTCTGTCGCAGGCGCGGGTTCTGTCGCAGGCGCGGGTTCATCACTTGGCGCGGGTTCTGTCGCAGGCGCGGGTTCTGTCGCAGGCGCGGGCGACTTCGGCTTGGACTCCGCAATATCTCTTGATTTCTTTGCCTTGGCTGCATCATCTTGCTGCTTCGCATTTGTTGCTTGCAGTGACTTGACTCTCTCTTGCATTGCCTTGGCTTGTTTCTTGAGATTGGCGATAGTGTCAGCCAATTCCTGATCTTGTGGCGCATTCGAATCAGAATCTTTTGATTGAGCAGGTGGGTCACCACCATCCTTGGACGGCTCCTGCGCAAATGAGTTGGCCGCCAAGAAAATCACGCCACTGGCGCAAAGAAGTCGCAACGAAAGAATGAATGGAATGGACATTATGACTAGCATAAACAAAGTTAGCCTCGCAGACCAACTATGGCAAACATCGAACCCATTCTGAAAATTGTCGCACGCGTTAGAAGACGCATCGCTCTTGGCCAGCTTTTATGTTCGATGGTTCGAATTACTCTCTGGGCTGGGATCTTTCTCGTCGTGGTTTCAGTCGGGGCAAAGCTCGTCGCAGGTTGGTGGTCGCCAGCTGGAGAGCGTGGAATGTGGTTTGTCACCCTCGGCGCAATCATTCTGGCAACTCTTGGAGTCTGGGCATTTCTTTCGCGACCTCAGGCCGACGGTGATGTCGCAGTTGCTTCATTGATTGACGTGAAATTGAAACTGCATGATCGTCTTTCCACTGCAGTCGCAGTCGCAGATCGAACTGATCCTTTCGCAAAAGCTGCGATTGAAGATGGCCTCAAGATTGCCGGCGACAAGAGATTGATTGAAGCGCTTGGTCGAACGATTCCAATTGATACGCCCCGAAACTGGTGGGCAGGTCCTTCCTTCATTGTGATGGCATGCGCAGTCTGGTGGTTTGTGCCTGGGCTTTCTCTTGGAAATGCGCAGGCGGATGATGGCATGAATGAAATCGAGTTGCAGGAAGCTCGCGATGCAGCGAAGATTCAGATCGAAACACTGCAAGCCAAGATTGAAACGAATTCAGAATTGAGTAAGGCGCTTGCTGAAAATGGACAAGATAAGAAACTTGCAGGCGATGCTTTGGACGAAAAACTGCAAACACCCGAATCTGTTCGGCGCGAGACGACTCGTCAGGTGAACGATCTCTCTAAAAAACTTGATGATCTTTTGAGCGGCGAGAAGGCGCAACAACTCGAAGCGATGAAAGATGCGCTTAGTCGCATCGAGCCATCAAAGTCTGGACCGCTGAAGGAACTTGGCGAAGCTCTCAAGCGCGGTGATGGTGCGGCAGCGAAGTCCGCTCTTGCCAAACTTCAGGATCAGGTCAAAGAAGGCAAGATGGATGAGAAGACCCGTGAGGAACTCGCCTCGAAACTGAGCGAAATGAGTTCGCAATTGAAAGACGCTATACAAGCGAACGAAACGCTTAAAAAAGCGCTCGAAAATGCAGGACTTGATGGCGCCCTTGCAAAGAGTCCGCAGGCTGCGAAGGCGGCAATTGATGCAGCGAAGAATCTCAATGATGCACAAAAAAAAGCGTTGAAGGAGGCGATACAGTCGCAGTCAAAGGCAGGGGAGCAGCTGGAAAAACTTGCCAAGGCGTGCGAATCAATGTCTTCGCAGTGCAAGAACGGAGGGAAGTCTGGCAATAAGGAGTCTGAAAGTTCTGATGGCAAAGCGTCCAAGAGTGGCGGTAAAACATCCAAGGATGGCGACCCATCTCAAGGAACAGGTCAGTGCGACAAGGATGCTGCCGATGTTCTCAGCGAAATGGAAACGCTCAATGAATTGATGAAAGATGCCGAATCTGCGCGCAGTCAATGTCAAGGTGGATCAGGCTCTTGCGATAAGCCAGGAAAATCATCAATGAACGCTGAGGGTGGAAGAGGTATGTTTGGCGAGCGCACGAAAGAAAAAACCGAAACTGCAACGCGCACAAGAAAAGAAAAAGTGAAGTCGACTGGCGGAGAAGTGATTGCTCGTCAATTGGTCGAAGCCCCACCAGTTGTTGGCGAGAGCCGCGCCACTCTGCAACAGTTGTCTGGAGAAATCGGTCGCGGATATGAAGAGGGCACTGAGGAAGATCCTGTTCCAGCGAATCTGCGCGATTTGCATAAGCATTACTTTGGTGATCTGAAAAAGAAGATTGATGCGAAGAGTGGGCAGGCTGTTCCAGCCGCGCCTGCTGAACCAACCGAACCTATGGAGCCTCAAGCACCCGCTTCGCCTGCCACTCCTCCGGCTAAAAAATGAAGCAAGACAATTGAACTCGACCATGAGGCGAATCATCCATTGTGCCTGTGCAACGCTCTTTCTCTTTTCCGTGATTTGTTGCGATCGCGGCTCGCCATCGGAAGAATCTTCGAAACCGGTATCACCACCTGCTGCGCGGGAGGTGGTTGTCTATGTCAGTACCGACGAAGCAATTGCGAGACCAATTCTTGCAGCTTTTACGCAAGAAAGTGGCATTGCTGTTCGCGCTCGATACGACAGTGAAAATGCCAAGACGACTGCACTTGCCGCAATGTTGCGCACAGAACACGACGCGCCACGCGCAGATGTTTTCTGGTCGGGCGAATGTTTTGCTTCGTCGCAACTCGGTCGCGAAGGCGTGATCGCGCCATGGCGTTGTATGCGCAGTGGCGAACTTCCAGACTCTTTGCGTGGCGAATCTGGATGGTGGCATGGTTTCGCGCCGCGCATGCGTGTGTTGGTGTATGACCCGAGTCGCACAACGGCGCAACAATTGCCGCAGTCAATGTTGGACTTGGCAACACCCGCGTTCGGCAAGAGCGTGGCGATGGCTGATCCAAGATTTGGAACGACACGTTGTCATATTGGTGCATTCGCCTCCCAGATGGAGTGGCGCGAAGTTGGTTCGTTTCAGAAATGGGTTGATGGCTTTGCATTGAACAAGCCACTTCTATTGGTCGGCGGCAATGCAGCAGTGGTTGATGCGGTCATCCATAAGGAAGTCGATTTCGGGCTCACTGATTCAGATGATGTCTATGCGGCTGTAGCCAATGGCGCTGTGCTGGCGATGATTCCACTTCGTCAATTTCCAAATGGCGAATCTGGCGGTGGACCAATGCTCATACCCAACACGATCTCTCTCGTGGATGGCGCTCCGCATCCAGCCGAGGCGAATGCGTTGATGAATTTTCTTTTGCAACCGAAAGTGACTGAGTGGTTGCATGCGTCGCGCTCAGGCAATTTCGTAATACAAATGAATCCACCTACAAGCGTGCGGGTAAACTCTGCTCCAAACTTGGCAAATTCTCCGTCGCCGCCTGCTATGCCACCAGATGGACTTGCGCTTATGCCAGCAAATGTGCAAAGCATCCGCATCAATGTGGCGGAAGATCCGTTTCAGTTTGATCAGCAAGTTGCCATCTCTTCGATTGATGAAACCGTCGGCATATTGCGCAAAGCTTGCATAAAAGAGGGGACGAATTGAAGAGGGCGGAGATTCCACGAGCCGCACTTGTTGTAGCGGCACCTGGAATTGCAGCGGTCATTTTTTTCGTATTGGTCCCACTGATCACGCTCATTTTCCGCTGTGTATCAGCGCCTTCGAGTGGAGTTGAAGACACAATCGCAAATCCTGCATCTCTGCTTGTTCGTTCCATCGCTTGGTCGATTGGTATTGGCGTTGTCGCTGCGACGATTGGATGGATTCCAGGCCGCGCACTTCGCAACAGCGGATGGTGGCTTCGTTCAGTTTGCTTTGCTGCTGCGTTGATCCCCGCCTATTCAATTTTCTATTGTTGGTGGTGCATTCTTCGGCCTGGTCATCCAATCGCCGATTATGCAATCACGCACGATTTGATTTCTCCACTTCGAGCCACGACGCTTGCGTTTGCGTTGCTCGCTTGGAATTGGCCAATCGCTGCGTGTCTTGTCGGAGTGCGTGCATCGGCGTCGGAGCGAATGACCGCAGTGATGCTGACCCTTGATGGTGGTTCGTGGCGCGATCGATTGGCAGCATGTTGGCGTGCGGACCGAGGAGCATTGGTGCTTTCGTCGCTGTTGATCTCGTTGATCACCTTTGGCGAAACAACAGCATTTGATGCGGCGCAGGTCTCTACATTTACCTCTGAATTGCGCGCATTCGACGCCGCAGGAGCCACGCCACGACAAGTGCTCATCGCTGCGATTCCAGCTCTTTTGATTGCAGTGCTTCTCAGTTCCCTCGCGGCTTTCATTCTCATTCGCGGCATCGCCAACGCGCGGGCAGTGGGCGATGGAGACTTGGTGGATCTTGGCGCGGATCTTCGATCCTCGTTTCGATTCATTGGCCCAACTTTAGCAATTCTATTCTTGATGATTGGCACCGCTTTACCAATCGCTTTGCTCGCCTCGAAGGTGAATACTGTTGGAGCAAGCGCAACTTTCACCACGCTGCACGCCCGCGGTGCGGCCAATGCGTTGATGATGGCTTGCTTCAGCGGTATCGCTGGCGGATTCATCGCTCTGGCAGGCGCAAGTTTCATGATGTGCGATGCACGCTCGATTCTCTGCCGCGTGTTCAGCATCGCGCTTCTCGCACTTTCGATGCCAGCAACTCTCTTGGCATTGGCAACAGCATCGCTGTGGAGATCGACGGCGCTGATGCGAACTGTGTACGACTCTGCAACTGTTGTCTCATGCGCAGAAGCGGGGAGATTCAGCGCCGTTGCGCTTGTCATTGGTGTGTGGTGCGGCGCAGGATTCGCGCGGGGCGAGCGTGAATCTTGGATGGTGCACGGCAGAACACTGACAGATTTTCTGCGCATAGGACGACCGATCTTTCTCGCCTCATTTACAGGGGGTTTTCTGGTGATGGTCGCACTTGCTGCGACAGAAACCGCCGTTGCGGCACGATTGGAACCGCCGGGAATGGACTGGATTGCAACCACACTTTTGAATGCAATTCACTATCAGGATCCATCCGCGGTCAGCGCAGCACTTCCATGGATGGCACTGCTCGCTTTGGGATGCGCGTGTGTCACGCTTGCGTTGCTTGGTGGAATATCTCGAAACGGTTTGGCGAAAGTGTTGATGATCGGATTTGTCGGTTTGGTCTTTGTCGGATGCGGATCAAGCCAAGTAGAAGCAGAGAGTGATGATGGTGTTGATTCTGCAACGCCGCGATTGCCGACGGATGTGATCATTGGAAGATTTGGCCGGACGGATGGTCGCTTTCAGATTCCTCGCGCAGTCGCCATCGAACCATCGACGAGTGCGAACCCTGGTTCCATCTTCGTCATCGACAAGAGCGGCCGCGTCCAACGATTTGCAAAGGATGGCACATATGAATTGTTGTGGTATCTGCCGAAGTTCAATAACGGAAAACCTGCTGGAATATCAATTGCCAAGAATGGTTTGATCTATGTCGCCGATACGCACGAGCATCAAGTGCTGATCTTCAATCGCGACGGCGGTATTGTTGGATCATTTGGTTCGTACGGATATGGGCCTGGGCAATTTATTTTTCCATCGGATGTGGCCTTCTCCCTTGACGGTAAAATTTTTGTCAGCGAATACGGAGGCAACGACCGCGTTCAGGTTTTCGACGCGGATGGGAAATTCATCAGAGAGTTTGGAAAGCGAGGCGATCAACCCGGAATGTTCTCGCGACCACAGTCGATTGCTTTTTCCAAGGATGGGTCCGAAATCTTCGTTGCTGATTCTTGCAATCACCGCATTCAAGTTTTTTCCCAAGAGGGCGAATTGAAACGCATTTTGTGTGCGTCGGGTCGCGAGGCAGGTCAATTGGCCTATCCATATGGTGTTTGCGTCTTGGATGACGGAACACTTCTCGTCGCTGAATTCGGAAATTGCCGATTGCAGCAACTCGATTCCCTCACTGGCGCATCGCTGGGAATGTGGGGAGGCGGCGGTCATGCGACGGGAAGATTGAATGCACCGTGGTCTGTGGAGTGTGTCGATGGTCGTATCTATTTGATGGATACAGGAAATGGTCGAGTCCAATCGCTGCCGCTAAAAAAACTGGCATATATATTAAGGCTAGAACCATGATTCCAATCGGATTTGAACGCCCAATCGCACTCTTCATACTGCTGATACTGCCAGCAATTTGGTGGATGAGTTGGAAGCGTCGTCACGCCGTTGGATCGATGCGAACTTGGGTCAGTGCAATGGCGCGCAGCATTCTGTTGACATTGCTCGCTCTCAGTCTTTCGCAACCTTCGATCGTTCGAAAGGGCGAGGGTGTGACAGTTCTTGTTGTCGCTGATGTAAGCCGATCGATTCCAAGCGACTTGCTTACTGGTGCTGAAAAAGAATTGCAGAAAGCGACGAAGAATCCGCCAAATCCGGAGGACCGTATTGGAGTTGTGACCGTTGGCCGCGACGCGATCGTTGCGCAGATCCCATCCGTCGGCGGAGAGATTTCCTTCAGTAGTCATGGCGGTGAAATCGATGGCTCGAATCTCGCGCTAGGAGTTCGTCGTGGACTTGCGCTCATGCCTGCGGACACGATGAATCGAATGCTTTTGGTTTCCGATGGCAATGAAACTTCTGGAAGTCTGCGCGAAGTGGCGGCGCTGGCGAAAGCAAATCGAATTCCAATTGACGTTTTTCCGATTGAATACAACAAGACTGGAATTACAATTTTCGAAGGAATCCGCGCGCCTACTCGTGCGAGGATTGGGCAAACAGCCGACTTGAAATTATTTATTCGCAGTCAAGGTGGTGCGACGGGAAAGATTTATGTAAAAGAAAATGGGAAGCCTGTTGATCTAGATTTGGAGAGTGAAGGTGATGGACTTGCTGTCGAACTCAAACCAGGACCCAATACATTCGAAGTTCCAATGAGTTTGGATTCCAGCGGTGCGCAACGATACGAAGCTGTCTTCGAACCCGATGCTGCGAGCGCGGACGGTATTGTCGAAAACAAGAAGGGCGCTGCTTCTGTATTTGTCTCTGGAGAAGGTCGGATCCTTGTTGTTGATCAAGATGGGCGTGAAGGTCAAGGACTTGTCAGCGCTCTCAAGAGTGGCGGTCTTGCAGTGGATGTTGCCAACCCAGATCAACTTGCTGCAGGCATCGCCTTTCTCGCTGGATATGACGCAATCGTGTTGGTCAATATGTCGCGGGCGGAGATCGATAATGAAACGGATCGAATGCTTCACGCATATGTGCACGATCTTGGTGGTGGACTGATGATGATTGGCGGAGACAGGTCTTTCGGTGCAGGTGGATGGATTGATAGCGAAACATCGAAGACTTTGCCCGTAAAGCTCGATCCTCCAGCAACGCGCGAATTGCCAAGGGGCGCTCTCGCGCTCATCATGCATTCCTGCGAAATGCCACAAGCAAATTATTGGAGCGAGCAAGTCGTTATCAGCTCGATCGAAACGCTCTCACGACTTGATTATGTTGGAATTGTTGTCTTTGGATTTGGAGGAATTGGCGGCGTGAATGGCGCAGGTTGGTTTTTCCCAATGCAACTTGCGGGAGATAAGACGGCAGCTATGGCAGCGGCGCGTTCAATGCCGATCGGAGATATGCCAGACTTTCAGGCATCTATGACAGTTGGTCTGCAGGGACTCGTCAGTGTAAAGGCGGGTCAGAAGCATGCGATCGTGATCTCTGATGGTGATCCAGCTCCGCCATCGAAGGCATTGCTCGATGGATACAAGGCGGCGAAGATCACAATCACCACGATTATGCTTGGAGGTCATGGAACTGCCGAGCATTTCACAAGTATGAAAAATACCGCCGAATACACTGGTGGGAATTTTTATAATGTGACGAATCCGAAATTGCTTCCGAAGATATTTATCAAGGAGGCGTCGATTGTTTCGCGAAACTTGATCGTCGAAGGAGACTTTCAACCTGTTGTCAGCCCTTCACTCGGTGGACCCCTCGAAGGGCTTACTGCCGTGCCGATGATCACTGGATATGTATTGACAGTTCCTCGCGAAGGGCTGGCACAGATTCCGATTATGAACAAAACATCCGAGGGGAACGACCCCATCTTTGCATATTGGAATTATGGACTTGGGAAATCTGCTGTATTTACTAGTGATTTGAGCGGTCGATGGGGCGCTGCTTGGCCAGCGTGGGGTGGATTTCAGGGAATGTGGGAGCGAACGATTCGGTGGCTGATGCGTCCCGCCACGCCGTCGAATGTCACGCTGAAGACCACGCTTGATGGCGAAGATGCAACGGTCGAATTGGAAGCCCTTGATGACAAAACTGGTCTTATGAATTTTATGAGAACCGATGCAAAGGTTGTACGCCCCGACGGATCACTCGCGCCACTTGCTCTTGAGCAAGTGGCGCCAGGTCGATACCGCGGAAAATTCTCAGCTTCTGAAACTGGTTCGTATCTCGTTGATATTGGATTACTCGATGCAAATGGAAGTCGCTCAGGTGGTTCAATACAAGGCGCGGTGTCGATGGCATATCCGCGCGAATTCAGAACGAGCAGAGACAACTCTGCGTTGATGCGCGAAGTTGCGGAAGCAACAGGCGGACGGGTCCTGACTACGAGAGATCTTGCCGTTACGGATCTTTTCGAACGCAAAGGTCTCTCTCAACCTGAAAGTGTTCGTAAAATCTGGGACATCTTGGCGATCATCGCGGCTGCATTGTTGATCATCGATGTCGCGGTGCGACGATTGGTGTTTGACTCGAAGTCTGCTCGCGATATCGCGCAGCAAGCGTTGGGAGGCGCACGCGGAACAAGTGGCGAAATGGTCGCGGCATGGAAGAAGGCTCGGCAACGGACGGGCGGTGATACTGTGGATGCTGGAACTGGCTCCGCGTCGACGAAAACAACTGGAATTTCTCGGCCTATTGACCGACCAGATATTGCGCGCGGATCATCAAATGAACCCTCCGCGAAAGCTGGTGCGGATGCGGATGCGGATGCGGATCCAGAATCGCCGATGGAGCGGTTGCGCCGCGCGAAGAAGCGCGCTCAGGATGGACAACGAGAACAAGGTGACGAAGAAAAGCGAATATGAGCATTTCTTCCAACACGTTGCCAAGTGATTTGGATTCTGTCGCAGCAGTGCGCGATGCCTGCGCAAATTTTCGAGTCGTCGCAGATCGACTTCGACAAGAGATTGGTCGCGTGCTGGTTGGTCAGAGTGAAGTCGTTGATCAAGTTCTGATCGCACTTTTTGCCGATGGACACGTATTGCTCGAAGGTGTGCCTGGACTTGGCAAGACATTGCTCGTCCGCACACTTGGCCAAGCGCTTGGGCTGAAGTTTTCGCGTATTCAATTCACGCCCGATCTGATGCCTGCGGACATTCTTGGAACGCAGATCGTTGTCGAAGACCAATCGACGGGTCATCGGGAATTCCAATTTCGGCAAGGGCCGATCTTTGCGCAAATATTGCTTGCGGATGAAATCAATCGAGCTTCTCCCAAGAGTCAATCTGCGTTGCTCGAAGCGATGCAAGAGCGCTGCGTCACTGTCGGTGGCGAAACGCGAAAACTAGAGCGACCTTTCCTTGTTCTTGCAACTCAGAATCCCATCGAGCAAGAGGGGACATATCCGCTGCCTGAAGCGCAGCTTGACCGTTTCCTGTTGAAGGTGATCATCAACTATGCCCAACGAGATGATCTAGTAAAAATCATAGAACGAACCACGGGAAATGTCTCCGCTGAAGCACAAACGAAGACAGTTCTGACTGCCGCCGAAATCGCCTATGCACAGCGACTTGTGCGCGTTGTCTTGGTTGCGCCGCATGTGCAGGATTATGCCGTGCGATTGGTTCTCGCAACGCATCCAGGTGGTGTGTGGGGAGTTTCGGATCTCGAAAGAATGATCTTGGTTGGATCGAGTCCGCGTGGCGCGCAGTCGTTGATCATGGCTGCAAAGGTGAGAGCCTTGCTCGCTGGTCGCTGTGCGGTCAGCACGCAAGACATCGCCGCATTGGCTTGTGCCGCGCTGCGTCATCGCATCACGCGAACTTTCGAAGCAGAAGCCGCAGGCATGACATGTGATGGAATCATCGCGGAGATCGTGCGCATCATCCCCGCGGAGGCTCAGGAATGAATCCCATCTTGAAGGTCGATGATCTGCTTGATTCCCGTTTGATGGCTCGGTTGGATCGATTGGATGTCATCAGTCGCAAAATCTTTGCGGGAAAGATTCAGGGCGAGCGGCGCAGTCGTCGTCGCGGTCAATCGGTCGAGTTCGCAGACTTTCGCAATTATTCCCATGGCGATGATTTGCGATTTGTTGATTGGAATATCTATGCCCGACTTGATCGTCTCTTTCTGAAACTGTTTCTTGAAGAAGAAGATCTTTCGATGGTTATCGCTTTGGATCTGAGCATGTCAATGAATGGCGGCAATCCAAATAAATTTGACTATGCGCGCAGGCTGGCGATGGCTCTTGGATACATCGGCCTGGTGAACAATAATCGTGTCAGCCTCTTTGGATTTGGCGCAGAGCGCATCGAACGATTGACAAGCATGCGAGGACGGCGGCGAACAAGAGAAATGGGTCGATGGCTTCTTGATCGAACCGCCGAGGGAATTGGTGGATTCACCGATGGAATGCGCACTATTGCGCTTGGTGGGCAGGGGCGGGGAGTGTTGATTGTCCTGAGCGACTTTCTCTTTCCAGATGGATATGAGAAAGGCTTGAACTATGTCGCAGGACGGGGGTTCGATGTTTTCGCTCTTCAGTTGCTTGCGCCGGAGGAAATGGATCCCGCGCGCCATGGCCTTGCAGGTGATCTGCGATTGATCGATAGCGAGACAAACAAGGAAACCGAAGTGACTGCATCAACAGCGGTCTTGACGCAATACAGAAAATCTCTTGAGACCTATGTTGCTGGCTTGCGCGACTTTTCAGTTCGCCGAAGCATCACGCATCAAGTTGTTGAAACATCGTTGGACTTGGACATACTGCTTCTCGATTATCTGCGCAGAAGAGGGTTGCTGGCATGATTTTCCTTGCCATGACATGGCTTGCGCCCTTTGCAGCCTCAATCGTTGCACTGTCAACAATTCCGCCGCTTGTCGCGCTCTATTTTTTGCGTCTTCGCAGAACGCGCAGAGTTATATCCAGCACGATGCTTTGGAAGCGTGCGACGCAGGATCTTCGTGCGAACGCTCCATTTCAGCGGCTTCGATTTTCACTTCTTCTTCTGTTGCAGTTGTTGGCCTTGTCTCTGCTTGCGTTGGCAATTGCTCAGCCACAAATTGAAATGGGAGATTCTCAGGCAAAGCGAATCGTTTTCTTGATTGATCGATCTGGCTCGATGAATGTCAACGACGGGCCAGGAGATCGATCTCGCCTTGATGAGGCGAAGAAACTTGCCGAGAATCGTGTGCGAGCAGTGAATAGCGGGGGGATTTTTTCTGGCTCCGCACCCAGCGTCATGGTGATCGCATTTGCAAAGGATGCCCAGATCCTCTGTCCTTTTACAGACAATGCGGCGCAAGTGATCGCCGCAATCAGAGCGATCGAACCAACCGATGAGACCACGGCTCTGAGTGATTCCTTCGAACTTGCACGAGCATTTTCTACGGTAACCAATCCTGATAAGCAAAGCACGGTCGCAGCAGATGCGCCGGCATACGAACTTTTTTCTGATGGCCGAATCACGGATCTCTCGCAATCTGTTTTGCGCGGTGGAGAACAAGTTGTCTTTCACAGCATTGGTAAGACCGCAACTGCGAATGCAGGAATTGGCGGTGTCGCAGTTTCGCGAAATCCAAATCGTCCAGATGAAGTCCAGATCTACGCTCGTGTTATCAATTGGGCCAGCGAACCCTTTGTAGGAGATATCGAAGTTCATGTCGACGGTCGATTGCGTGCTGTCACTCCCAATCCAGTCGAAGTTCCAGTCTCCCAAGAGGACAAGACGCTTGGAGTTCGTATTCCAGGGGATACGCAGGTTGTTTTTCCATCGCTCCCTCTGCCCAAAGGCGGCATAGTTGAAGTGCGCCTTGCAAAGCATGACTCGCTGATCGCGGATGATCGCGCGGTGGTTGTTGCTGCGCCCCCAAAAGCGTTGCATGTGGCGCTTGTTGGGCGAGGAGCGTTCGTGATGAAAACAATTCTTGAAGGGATGTCTTTGGAATCGCTTGAAATTTTTTCAATGAGCGAATGGAACGACAAGTTGAAAAAAGATGTATTGACACCAGATACTTTCGATGTGGTTGTTCTGGATGATGAGATGCCAGATGATCTTTCGCGAGGTCGTTATCTTATTTTTCATTCTCCGCCAATCAGCGCGGGGATTTCACCATATGGCACAAAGAACAATGCAACAGCGCAAAGCATTCGTGATGAACATCCGCTGTTGCAGTATGTGAATCTCAACGACATTTTTGTCTCGTCAATGACCGCGGTTGCCGCAGGAGGTGAAGCTGATGTCATTGTCGAATCCGCGGAAGGTCCGATGATTCTGACTTTGAATCGAGGCGCGTTGACATTGATCTATGTCACCTTCGATCCAATGGAAAGTGATTGGCCATTTCAACGGGGATTCGTCAATTTCTTCGCCAATTCGATCGCATGGTTGGCAGCAGGGGGAAACTCTGTCGCAGACGAGCCTCTTGCTCCGGGCGATGTTGCAAACGCTCGGTTGCCTGTTGGCGCGAAGGAAGTATCGATGATCTATCCAAGTGGGAAGGAGATTCCAATCGTTGAAAATGATCCTTCAAATATCTCGTATGGTCCGCTGAGAGCGAGCGGGATTTACACAATGAGTTGGAAAGCTCCCAAAGTGAAAAATGAGCCATCTTCGCGGGCGTTCGCGGTCAATATGAATTCGCGCGTTGAAGGTCGGGCGGACGCTGCGGCGGAAGTCAAATTCGCCACGGAGCGAGTCGCTGGAATTCAAGGCGGCGCTTCGGTGGAAACTGCCTTCTGGCCATGGCTTTTATTGCTTGCGGTTGCCGTGCTCTGCTTGGAATGGTGGGTCTGGCTGCGACGCGTTTGAATCGCGCGTTTTCACTTTGTTCTTTCCACGCGGTCGGCCTCGTATTGGGTGGAGTTTTCGTCGCACGCCACGCTTCTAGGATTGATCAGTTTCACTTCAACTCCTGCCTCAAGAACCTTTGAACAGTTGGATTTTGTTGTGACGATTATTCGTGCGCCTGCGCTGGAAATGCCCACAATTCTTTGCCCTTGCGGAATGGCGTTTCGTCGCTTCGCCGCCGCAAGTCTGCGGCCATTTTCGACTTTATTCGAGAGTTCAATGATTTCACTTGTGATCTTTTTCCTCTGCGCTTTATTTTGATCCATCGCACGCTTATATTCGTCTGCAGTCAATGTTCGCACGGTTTGCGTACGGTTGCTGGTCGATTTACCGCTCGAACTGCTGTTTGTTGATCCACTCTGCTGTGATCTCTCGCCGTAACGCTCCGCTTGTTCAAGCAGTTTTTGTTCCGCGGATTTCGCAATTGCCAACAGTGATTCATCTGCCTTCAATCGAGCCTCGACTTCTGCAACAACCGCAGTCATCGCTGGATCAATAGGTGCCTTTGTAAATGAGGTCACTTGAATGATGATGTCCGAATCGGAAACTTCTCGTCGCGGTTGCGATTCGATCGCATCGTTTCTCGTCGCCGCTTCATTTGCGGTCTGAATGCTCTGGACAATCTCCTCGAGTGCGCGAACGCGTTCCTCTAGTTCCTGCAATTTCTCCGCAGAGTCCGCAACTTCATATTCGTTGAAGGAAGCAAATCCAGAAGTAATCGAGCCACTAACCAACAGTATCAAACTGACCTTGAAACAAGCATAAAACAATCTTTTCATTTGTGATTCCCTTTGTTTTTCGTGCAAACCCTCAGACGGCGGTGGCGCCAATCGTCGAATCGCGATCCTAGTGATCTCAAAGGATGAATCTAGAAAAACTCCAGTTTTTCATTCGCTTGGGCATTCGTCAAGGCATTGGTTCGGCAAATGACTTTATTGAAAAATTCAATAAAATTTGGGGTTGCAATTTCCCACTTGATTCATTTCGAGCGGGTTGCGAACGGTTTGAAGTCAATTCGACTTCACTGGAAAAGATGCGACAACAGCTTCATCAATGCCCAGATATTCCCTCATCTGCTGATCGTAGATTTCCTGATCACGGTCGCGGGAGAAATCCAGGCGCATCTCATTGATGACCTTTGTTCCCTGACCAATCCAATCTTTCCATGTCTCCGCGGAGATGTTCTCGAAAATCCAATCTCCAACTGGTCCTCGCATCGGTGAGGATGTCATCTTTGTTCCGGGTCGACCCGTGCGTCGACAGACAAATGTGCCAGATGAACGAAGCGCTTCGGCCGCTGCATTCACCGCGCGTGTGACGGTCGGCGGCGTGCGTCCGATCGAGACCAACAATTGTCCGATCGCTTGCTCGACCATTCGATCGCCCCGCTCTGCGGCAGCTACATACCCCCGATTGAGAATGTCCACGGACTTGTCGGCCCAGCCCGCGCCGATCATCGCCTGCCCGCATAACTGATATGCCTTGCTCATTCCTGGGCTGAGTTCGATGACTTTTTCGAGACTTTGCGCTGCTTCTGCGTGCCTTCCTGCTTGGAGATAGGCGTTGCCCAAGCTGAAATGCGCCATTTCATTGGTTGGGTCTGCCGCGGTCATCTTCTCAAACTGGGCGATTCGTTCTGGAGTACTCATGTTGGACGATCATAGATGTGTTACAAGTATGTCTGTGGGAGTTCCCCAACTATTACTGACGAAGCTTGCCGGCATCGACCTGCGCAATCCAGTCATCGCAGCTGCAGGAACCTGTGGTTATGTCGATGAGCTTGCGGATATGTTCGACCTGAGCGAGATTGGTGCCGTCACAACCAAGAGCATCACCCGTGAAGTTCGTGAAGGAAATGCGCCGTGGCGAATCATCCCAACCCGCGCGGGGATGTTGAATGCGATTGGTCTCGCCAATAAAGGGATCGATCGATTTCTTGTCGAAGAAGTTCCGCGCGTTCGTGGATGCAAAGCGGTGGTCATCGCATCTCTGGCTGGTCACACAATCGATGACTATGTTGCAGTTGCGGGCGCACTGGATGCATCGCAAGAATTTCGCGCGATTGAAGTGAATGTCTCTTGCCCAAACACAAGCACTGGTCGACATTTCGGCGCGGATCCATCGACACTTCGCGAAGTTCTCACCGCAGTGCGTGGAGCTCTATCGAATGCAAAGTTGTTCGTGAAACTTGCTCCTGACATGGCCGACCCAATTGCGATGTCCGCGACTGCAATCGAATGTGGGGCAAACGCGCTTGTTTTGTGCAACACGATGCCAGCAATGGCAATCGATGTGCACACTCGAAAGCCTAGACTCTCTCGTGGAAAAGGCGGTCTTTCTGGTCCAGCGGTTCATCCGATTGTTGTAAGGATCGTGCACGATGTCTACGCCGCCGTTGCACGAGATGCGGGCGTGCCGATCATCGGGCTTGGTGGAGTGATGTCGTGGGAAGATGGTGCTGAACTGATCTTGGCGGGAGCTACTGCGGTTGGAATGGGCACCGCGCTTTTCGTCGATCCAAAATCGCCGCGCAGAGTCGTTCGCGGTCTTGACAAGTGGGCTTGCGATCAAGGAGTGACTCAGATTTCGCAACTTGTTGGACAAGTCGCATCGTGAGCGAGCAGTGGTCTGCTCGAATGCGTGAGAGATTCGATCAAATTGTCGAGTCTGTTCTCGCCGAACTTCCCAAGTCGATCCATGCGCTGCTGGAAGAATCTCCGCTGATTGTCGAGGATTTTCCATCCGACGATTTGATGCGCTCACTCGATATGGATCCGCTGAATGAGGACCTTTGTGGACTGCATAGCGGCAGCGCAATCACCGAGCGAAGTGTCAGCGCATCTGGCGAATTGCCAGAGACTATTCAGATTTTTCGCAGAGGAATTCTGGATGCAGCGGGGGGATGGGATGCAACGACCGACGAAGATGGCGAGCCTATGGGCGGCAAGTCAGCAGTCGAGCGCGAAATCCGTATCACAATTCTTCACGAGATTGGGCATCACTTTGGACTTTCCGAAGATGACTTGGACCGATTGGGTTATGGATGAAATCGCGGATAGAAACTGCGCATGCGTGATACTGTTCGTGCTATGTAACGAATTCTGATTCACGCGGGAACTCTCGCTTCATTTTTATTCGCGAGTTTCGCATTCGCATTCAATTCGGATGCAGACGCGCAGAAAACCCCCGCACCAGAAATCGAACTTCGTCATCAAGGACTTCACGGATGTATCGCCAGCCGATGCGAAAGTCGCCGATCGAGTTTCGATATGGAGCGGGTTTCTATTGCGCAGTCTGGCAACTTGTTGCGCAGCCCATCTCGGATTTCTAGATCGGGCTCTGGAACCGTACTGTGCAGAACCTCTCGCAGGATCGTGGGCGAGGCCAGACCCAAGCGCTGGACCATTCACTGCGAAACTTGTGGATGGATCACTTGTGACATATTCGTGGTATCGATTCATCGACCAGCCTGTTTTTGGTCAATTTGCATAGAGCGTTGCTGATCGCGAGGCGCTCCAATCACTCATCGAACGGATGCATCACGAATGACCAGTCGATGGCGAGTATCTCGCGCTACCGCGCGGTGCCTCTAGTGAAGCAAGCAATACATCGCTTGCATCTTTCGACGCGAATCTTGTCGTCACGCCGCCAAAGGGTATGGAATTCGGCTATGTGCCAATCATCATTGGACAGGAATTACCGCCCATTTTCGATCAAGGCGCGGACGAAAAAATTTTATGGGCGATCAAATTTCCGTATCAACCAACTGCGGTACTGACTTGAGCGAGATACAGAATGCGGTGACACGATGTGCAGGTCACGGAAAGATTTGGATTGGAGGCCAATGAGGCGTATTTTTCCACAGGAAGTTCCATATTGCACGCAGCGCAGGAGTATTCGCGCCGTCGCGCATCAACTGCGACAAGTTCTGCCATCGCTTCGCCGTCGTACAGATCAGCCGCTCGATTGAAAATGTCCAAGTCGCGCTGTGGGATTTTCGAGGCCGCAACAGTGCGCTCGCGATCGAGTTCTCCCAAACGAGTTCCTACTTCTGCGCGACATGTGTTCAATTCTGCTTTGCCTGCATCACGAACATTCACGCGTTCTGTTGTGAGACGTTCGAGTTCAAGCAACTTTATCTGCAGGTCGTCAGCCTTCTGAATCTGATCAATGGTCAGTTCGTCGATTTCATCACGCTGAGTCTGGAGCAACTTGAGTTCGTTCAACACCGCGGCGTATTGCTTTGGATTTGTGCTGGTATTCAACTGATTTCGCAGAGAGTCAATTCGCGCCTTGACCGATCCGCTTTCCGCTTCGTGATTCACGCCGGTCGCTTGGTGCTGACGAATCTGGCTCTTGGTCTCTTCCATTCGCCCGTTCAAGAGCAGTCGTTGTTTTTCCTGAAGGGCAACATAATGCTCGGCAGAATCGAGTCGACTTCGCAGCGCGCGAACTTGGCTGTCGACTTGATGAAGGCTGACGAGATCTGCGATGAGAGTCATTGGATTTTTTAGTTTAGCAGACCTTCGCCGCGTCACCAAAGGGTCGATGGATTCACCAGCGATCAGTTTGCCAGCAACCACCACGCCAAGGGACCCGCGAGCAATAATGAGTCGAAAACATCGTATAAACCGCCCATACCGGGCAAGATGGTTCCGGAGTCTTTCACGCCAGCGCCTCGTTTCAGCAGGCTTTCGAAAAGGTCCCCGCCTGTGCCGACGATTCCCAATAGAACCGCAACAAAGGCACCATAGCCGATCGAAACGGGATCGACATAGGCGTTGATTGCTGCATCCGAAGAGCTGAGTGCAGCCAGTCCCGCACCAACAAGCGCGGAAAGGACCACGCCGCCAAAGAAACCTTCCCAAGATTTTCCAGGACTCAGCCACGGGATCATCTTGTGACGGCCGATAGACATACCAGTGAAATATGCGCCAATATCCGCGCTCTTTACGCATAAAATCGCCCCCGCCAAAGTCCACGCATCTCGATCGTGTCGCAGGAGAATCCAGAATCCAAGTGGCACGCCGACGGCGGCATAGGCCAAGAGAACGCCGCCAACCAAACTGGCAAAGCCAGTCGTCACCCGAGTGCGAGCATGGCCGATCGCACACGCAATCACCAGAAAAAATGGTCCCGTCATGACCACTGGCATCACAAGATGTTTCGGCAGTGCATCTCCAAGAACGCCAATGCTTGCAATTCCTAAAAATATAGCCAAGAAATAGAGGAGTGCGTTCTTGCGATCTTCCTTGGGATGCATCAGTCGTGAAAATTCACCAGCAAGAATTGGTGCGAATGCAAAAAGACTCAAGAAAACAAATATCGCACCAGGTCCAAGGCGCATGAACCCAATCCACATTATTGGAGTGGAAGAATCGAGGAGAGCAATGCCTGCAAGTCCCGCAATCAAGAGACTTCCAACTATCAAGCGCGTTCGCAACATAAAGCCAAGTCTAGGAAAAAAACACAAAGTTTGAATATCTCTCAAAAAATTATCCAAATGATGAACTCGGAATTCGAGTCGTGTCTAATATCAGGAAATGTCCTCAATTGCCAACCTATCGTCTCGCGCGAAAAAAAAACGCACTGCACCTTCCCGCACTTCTGCGCCTTCACTCGCTGATCGAGCGATTTGGAATGGAGTTCGCTCGGTCCGAAGGATGGAAATTCTCGAATCGATCAGAGCAAACGGGCCTTTGACTGTTCCTGATTTGAGCGAGTTGTTCAAGCAAGAAAGTACTGGTCTTTACTATCACATCCGACTGCTTCAAGTTGCGGGCTTGATTCAGACTATCGGCAAAGATGGTCGTGAATCATTTGTTGCAACTCAGCCAACAGTTCGATTGAAACTTAATTTGAAAAATCCCAAAGAATCGAAACGCCTTCGCAAGATCGTTGATGGATTTGTTGCCACGAGTCAGGAAACATTCGCGGCAGATTCTTCCGCAAGTGGAAGCGGCCAACTTCTTCGAGCCCTGCGCTGGGAGAATCTCGAGGCATCGGAAGTCACAAAAATCAAGGCATTACAGCAGCAAATAATGAATATTCTTGATGTCGCCAAGACTCGTCGCCAAAGCGCCAAGAAAGCTTCCCAGACAAAGGCGAATTGGCATGTCGGATCTTTCATTCAGCCTGCATGCCTTGGTCAATTTCCAGTCACATCAATAGATTGCGTTACGATGGGTTGATGAAGAGCGTTCGAAAACTTCGGGCATCAGTTTGAACGCCTTTCATAGAGCATTCAATCCTGCGCATCCCGTCGCGGTTGCGACTGCGACTGTTTGTGCTCTCTTACTCGTTTGGGATATTTATACAGTTGTGACTTTTTCAGTTGATGGCGGACCGTGGGACTCACTTGATGATCCCGTCGGCACATTGTCAACGATGAACGAGTTTGAAGCGCGAGTGATGCATGATGAGTTTCTTGTTTCGCTCGATTCGGCATCAACACCAGACTTCGCGCAAAGTTCCCAGTATGCGCTGCAGGATTGGAATAATTTACGGGATGAAGGAATAGAAATCGGAGCGATTGATGTTGGATATGAATTGGATATGCGCCGCGATGAAGCCGTCGCGTACTTCGCTCCTGATACGCAAGTCGAACCGCTTCCGACTATCAGTCGAGTGGCATTGATTGTCGCATCAGTTGCAACACTTTCAACCATGTTGTTTTCTCTCGGTTGGCTTGGAGTCATTCTCTGGAAGCGCAGGCGACATGCAGACGCTGGATTGGGTTCGACTCTTTCTATGCCGATTGCAGGTGCGTGGTATGGCATCATTGTATTTCTCTATGCGTTCATCGCCCTTGATGTGGTGGTGTGGTCGACTTATTTTTTACCGATTTCGCAAGCATTCCTTGAAACAGTCGGTGCGTTTGTGATGGTTCTTGCAATCCCGATGGTGGCTTGCGTTGCATGGTTGCTTTGCGCACGGCCGAACCATTTGTTCTTGGAGGCATTTGGAATTGGTTCGCGGCTTGCACAGATGAACCTCCGTGGAACTTTGGCGATGATTGTCGCGATCATCGGTCTTGATGGCATCGTCTTGTCTCTTCTGTCGTATGTACTGCCCCAAAGTTCGCAGGAAAATATCTGGTGGGAATCTCTTGACGAGAAACTTATGTTTGGCTCTCCCTCGTCTGCGATTCTGACCTCGCTTGATGCGGTCGTTGGTGCGCCAGTCGTCGAAGAAATCATTTTCCGCGGTCTCTTGTTTGGCGCTCTCGTTGGCAAGTGGGGTTTCTGGCCAGCGGCGCTTTGTTCATCCTTGGTCTTCGCATCCGTCCACGGATATGAATTAGAAGGGACGATTTCAGTCCTCACGACTGGAACATTCCTCTGTTGGCTCTATGTACGCACTGGTCGATTGTGGGCGCCGATCTTGGCGCACGCTCTCTTGAATGCCATTGTGGTTCTGCCACAGTTCGCGATCCGAGAAGTCGCACTTTCCCAACGACTATTCCTCTAGCAGAATTAAGCGCAAGGTCCCCAAGCACTGAGCATTGTTGTTAAATCCGGCCCAGAGACAATTCCATCGCCATTCAAGTCGCCCGCGCCGCCGCCGCCCCAATTGCTCAGGATCACGCTGAGATCCGAACCGCCAACAAATCTGTCGCCATCAAAATCCGCTGGACAGGGCGGTGCGGTTGGTCCAAGTTCAGCGATGCCGATGTGCGCATATGAAGAGCCAGCAAGATTCAGATCATTCCATTTGCCATTACTTCCAAGCAATTCAGCATAATCCTCGACTCCACCAGAATTATTCGGCTCGCCGGCATTCCAATTAGTGAATGCAACTGCTTCGCCGCTCGACCATACGAATGTTCCTTCGCTTGCTTCGTCATTCAAGCCAATCCAGCAGCGCCGATCAATGCCGCCGATATTTCCAAAGTTCTGATGGATCCATTCGCTTTCGGCAAGATCGCTAATGGTCACCAAATGTCCGCCTGCGGAGACGGCAGTTGCTTCGGCTGCTGCCCAAGATGTCGTTGTGAATGCAACATAACGATGATTGTTTGCAGGGTTCGTCGCATCGAGCAACCATCCTGAACCGATGGTCATGTTTCCGGTTCCAGTTCCTGTTGCTGCGTACGCTCCAACGCGAATTCCATATGAATGACCAGCTTGCGAGTTGAAGGTGACCGTCGCACCTGCCCCGCACGTGTCGTCATTGCATGCGATGACAAGAGCGGGATTTGGGCAAGGAGAGCAATCGCTATAGACCGCAAGTTTATTATCAAAGCTTGATCCGCATAGATCGATTTTCACGAAGTCGGTGGATGGAGCAGTCCAGCAATACCAGATGTCGTTATAGATTTGACTTGTGTTGAAAAAGAGGCACGACGGCGCAGCGATGCCATCGGTCGTCGATGAAACCGTGGAGTATGCGGTGACGCCATATCCAGAAATCGCTTGGGGGAAATTGCAATCGTTGTTCGCGGACTGGGCATTCGCAAGAGAAAGTCCAAAGCCGAACAATCCAAGTGAGATCAATGCATAGGTGTTCTTCATAAAACTAATTTACATCTGCAATGATGCTGAAGCAAAGAAAAAATTAAAATTGGCTAAAAAATGCCTCGGGTGTAAATCCCTCAATTTGCATTTGCTTGCTTTCGTGTGGTTTGCTTCAGTTGCAATCCATCGAAGCCCCACGAATAATCCGCAGTTGTCCAATTCTGTCGCTACGAATGTGAGCAAAGAGAGCGCAGTAATGTGCATCGCCGTTGGCTTTCAACGAAGCAGTTCTTTCGATTATCCACGCACTGACCGCATCGGGCTGAGCGACAATTGTTGCAATCTCGATGTCGATGCCGCCTTCGCGACGAATTGAATTGAGATCGATACGAAGCGCATGGATGTCAACAGTGTGTTTGACACCATATGGGGTGATGGTTTCAACAGAAACATCGATGTGCACGAAGTCCTCCAAGTGCTCAAGCTCTCCATATTGAATCAACATGAGATATCGCAACAAGAGCTCTCGAGCTCGATTGCTGGAAAGTGTTGAATTGTCTACCAACGCTGGAGTGGCGACAACTGGTAATGCTTCTTCGATTGTTTTGTAGATCGGAAGAAGTTTTTTCAGATGGGAAAGTTCAAGCGACTCTCGAACATGAGGTTGAACCGCAGCGAGTGCGAGCCTCAATTCATTTGGTGGAGTATCGCGTGCGATCTGCGCCAGCAGGCCGATCGTTGCACTCGATAGATAATCAACATCGCGCATATCAAGCACAACATGAGCCTGATTTGTGGCATGTCGGTCAAGGACTTGTGCCAGCATGTCGCATCCTGATTGATCAAGTCGTCCTTGCAACCGAATGATGACAACTCCTTGAGCATGTTCGATAAGGTGTGAGAACATCCATTTAGAATAGTCAATGAAACTACACAAGGCGATCAGTTGCATTTTCCCCACGCGGAGAGCAATACGGTCAAGTCGTTGCCGTCGACGATCAGATCGTGATTGAAGTCCGCAGGATTCGTGGCTGAAAGTGTTCCCCAAGCGCCAAGTAAAGCAGCAAGATCGCTGCCTGTGACTGCGCCATCGTGATTGATGTCGGCAATACATTGGTTCGGCACACTGTTTGGATTTGCGGGATCGCTGCCCGCATCAATTTCATCGCGGTCATAGAACCCGTCGCCGTCTCGGTCAACTCCAATTCGCACAGTCGATCCCAGCGGTACAAGTGTGTATGTCAATTCAGACCCTGCGCCCGCAAGCGCAAGCAGTGCGTTAGGCGTGAGTATTTCAGCTGAACGATCTGATTGGAATGTGCCACCAATGTACGAATATCCACGCTGCAACTTTCCTACTCGACCTTTGACGACCAAGCCGACTTGACCCGCGTCCGCAATTGTGCGCATCAGGGCTATCCGTACTGTTTCGTCCCCGGTTCCTCCCGCGTTTGATGCGAAGGCTTGAGCGCCAACACCTGCGTGAGTATCGCCAGAGAAGCTCAATAAATAGGCCTCGACATCGCGTCTGCGAGTGACCGCAGTCGCGCCTGCGCCGAATGTGAATCCAACATTGAAGAATTCGGTGAAGGTCGAAAATTCGGCATCGTGATTGAATCCGAATCCGCGTGTTGCCTGAGTCGAAGCGAAATTTGCTCCAGTCTTTTCGTGCATATTGCGCATCTGTGCGGTCTTGCGATTTTGTTCAACAACTCCTAGCGGGATCCCGATCTCGAGACTTGTTCCGGAGGTTCCAGGATGGCAATCGACGCACTTTGTATTGCCTCCTGGTGAATTCGGCAGAGAGTTAAATGTTTCAAAAAAAGTTTTTCCTGCAAGTGCGCTGCCAGTTCCAGTGCTGGTGGCAATCCCAGTTCTGAGTGTGTTATCAATTGCACGATTTGGATTTGGTGGAAATGTAATAGTCGCAAGATACGCTTTGAATTTGGTCATATCTGCGTTGTTCAAGAGCGCATCCGCTGCTTGCAAGTTGGTGAAAGTGGAATTGAAATCCTCGATCCCTAGTTTTTCGCCACGCCAGTGAAGTGGCTCATTTCCAATGATTCCCTGCAATGTCTGTGTCACGAGCGGTCCCTTCATCGGATGCCAACTGTCGCATTGACCAGCTTCCACGCAAGTTTGATTGAATGAAATCATTTCTCCGGCTGGGTTTCCAAGATCCCATGCAAGATGATCAGTGCGAGTATCAAGATGACATGATGCACACGAAGCTTGCCCGAGTCCGCTGGTCAGATGCGTGTCAAACATGAATGGGCGACCATCACGGATGACAGCCGGCGTTGGGTCATAAAAAGGGGTGCGCGCAAGTTCGACAAACGATGACACGCTGCTTGTTGAAATCGACCCCGAAAAGCGATTGAGGGTGTACAGCCGCGAGCCATCGAATGAAAGTGCAAGACCAGACGCCCCCTCGCCAACGGAGAATGTTGCCAATCGTGCGCCGGTGACATCTGTTGCAACTACGATATTCGAGCCGATTCCGCAGACATAGGCTCGCGTTCCTGATGGATCCCAGACAATCGAACGCGGATCGCCGATCGACTGGGCACGCAGAGGAATCGGGATGCTTGAGGTTGTGTATGTGAGATGCGGATTGATGTCGGCAATCTGAATCGTGTTCGGAGTTGCCTGTGCAAATGATGCTATTTCACTGCGAATAAATTTGCCGTTCAGGTTCGATTCAAAGCGAATGTCATTGCGCGCTTCTGATCCGACCACGCACACTCTTCCATCTGGCCGCACAGAAATTCCAGCGACAGTCGTCATCAGCCCATTGGCATATGAGACGGCAAGCGATGTTGCGTCAATGATCGCAACATCGTGATCAAGCACATCCCAAGTGATCATTGAAGTCCAATTTCGATTGTTGCCATCAAGCCACTGATTTGCGGCATTTTTGCGCGCAATGTGTGCGACTTTTGGGGGCGTTGGTTGACCTGCAGTTCGCGCTGGAACGAACTGTGTTGCTGAATTCGGGGGAGGGTTTGCGCCGCCGTACGGTCCATTCGCGGCATTGACAGCAGCGCGCGGAATAATCACAGAATGATTTCCGGATTCGAAGATTGCGGCGTAGACCTTGGAGCCATCTGGACTGACGGCAAGTGCGCGTGGGTCTTCAGCGGCGATCGCAATCGTGATGCCAACAGCAGTTGGATTGAGCGGGTCTATGACACGAACTTGATTCAGTTGAGAGAGCGTTATAAATGCGCGCTGTGGACTTCCAGCAAATACAATATCGCAGGGTTCATCGCCGACAGTGACGGTGCGAATGACTCGGAGCGAGTTCAGATCGATGATGCTGATCGAATCGCTGATGAGGTTGGCGACCCACGCCTCGGCATTCGATCGAGCTCGTACCGAGACTGGGTCAAGTCCGACAGGAATGGAAGCAAGCAGAACCGGAATCCCGCCGCTGGCGGAAATATCAAAGACCTCAAGTCGATTGTCCGCTGTATTGACGGCAAGAAGTCGAGTGCCGGAAGGTGTGACCTCGAGCGGGTGGACTTGTGGAGATTCCCAATTCACAAAGTTGGATTGCGCTTGTGCAGAAGAACCTTGGAATACGGATCCAACCGCGCAGATCATTGTGCAGATTGCCCGTACTAATAAAGTGGTATCGAATTGGTGCACATTCACACCGTAATTTACCTCCGGAATTGGTTTTGGGTCAATTTTTTGGATGAATCCTTCCAAAGTTCAAACACCCCAAAAATAAAAATAGTCGGGATGTAATCACTTGCGAGGCTTTCAAGTGCATAAAGGCTTGCAAAGAAAGTCTAGGGCTGGCCACAAAAAATTGCCCAATTTATTGAAATTTGCCATCTTGAAGTTCAGAATTGCATTCGATCAAATCGGGGATAGATTCAATACAGGTTGCGTTGCTTTTTCTATGGGTTGTTGGCTATTTCCTGGACCTCGCTTATCGCGTTGGCGAAGGTCGACTTCACTCCATTCACCAGCGAAGCATCCGTACGCGGATTGAATTATCTCGTCGCGTCGTATGGTTCTGGTCCAGGCTTTCTCGGATCTGGATTATGCGCTGCGGATCTTGATGGCGATGGAAACACCGACATCGTTGCGATGGGAAAGGCCTCTGGAATCATTGCGGTCTATCGAAATGTCGGCGGTGGAATGTTCGCTCTGCAAACATCAACTATTGCTCCGCTTTCCGTGGGTTCAAGTCTTGCAGCTGGGGACTTTGATTCGGATGGAGATCTTGATCTTGTATTTTCGCAGATGGGCGGGCCACCGCGCCTCTATAGACAAGACGCGCCATTCGTCTTCAGCGATATCACCACGCAAGCGGGATTGACTGGCGATCACACGGGACGCACCATCGCATGGTTCGACGCGAATGGAGATGGACGGCTCGACATTTTGATGGCTTGCTATACAGGATATTTGGCTGGGTTCAACGTATCGACATCTCGGATTTGGCGCAATCAAGGTGATGGAACATTCACGGATGTCACAATCGCATCTGGCCTTGGTGTGCAGATGAAAACATTTGTTGTCACGCCGTTTGACTTCGATCACGATGGGGATGCAGATTTATATTTCTCGAATGATCGTGGTTATACGGCGCCACCGTATACAGGCAATCGACTGTATAGAAATGATGGCGGATTTTTTACCGATATTTCCGCAGGTTGTGGCGCATCTCCTGGATATGACTCGATGGGTGTTGCTGTTGGCGATTTGGACGAAAACGGTTTGATGGACTTGATGACCACAAACCTTGCTACGACGAATCAGCCACTCGGTGCGATCAATCCACTCTTTATGGCAACGAGTGTCGGGATATTTCAGGAGTCAAGCGTTCTATGGGGAATCGTTCCGCCAATTGAAAATGAAACAGGTTGGGCCGTTCATTTTTTTGATGTGGATAACGATGGGCTCTTAGATGTATTTTTGAATAATCAATTCACCCCCGATCGATTGTTTCGTCAGGATCTGCCAGGTCACACCAACGAGATAGCGGAAGCCGCGAATCTACTTGGCAGTTCTGGCGCCTCATTCTGTTCGGTCGTCGCGGATTTCGACAACGATGGTGGCATTGACATTCTTTCCAATCATTCAGGCGGCACTCTGCGATTGATGATGAATCACGAAGCGATCGAGCGTTCTTGGTTGGAATTACGAATACGCGGCGAAGGTTTGAATCGCGACGCAATCGGCGCGCGGTTGGTCATTCAGGCGAATGGTCATTCAATGATTCGACAGGTATTCGCTGGCGGCACTGGATATTTGGGGATGAACGATCCGCGCATTCATGCGGGGTGCGGAAATGCAGTGAGTGCGAATGTGCAAGTTTGGTGGCCAAACAGTTCGACCACGCGAGTGTTGACCAATCTGCCGACTTCGAAGCGCTGGACGATCTATCCGCCGTCCGCTTTGGGCGATGGGAATTTCAGCGGCGAGGCAGATGCGGCGGATTTGATTCTCTTTGATCAGTGCGCTACGCAGAGTGGGCTGACTGTTGGTTGTGAAATGTTTGACTTTGATGGCAACGGCGTGCTCAACGCGGCGGATCGAATTGCGCTGCAGATTCGAATCAATCGCGACGCGGCTGATGTGAACAATGATGGGCATATCAATGGCGGCGATCTGGCGATACTGCTGAGCGGTTGGGGCCGCAACTCATCTGGCGATATCAATCACTCAGGTCTGGTCGATGCAGTTGACTTGGCGATGCTGCTTGCGGCCTGGGGTTAAGAGAGAGCGGTGTCCGCTTACTCTGCCTTGGGCTCGCATCCACATTCCCGAAGGAAGCGGCGAATGTGGCCGATTTCGTCATTATCTTCGAGGGTGTGATGACCGTGTCGGGGGATGCCAAAAGTCATTTCTTTTCCGTTGAGTTTCACCTTGAGATGTTCCTTCTTCGTCTCTTCAGTTGTTCCGCCAAGACCCTCAAACATATGCACGATGTCCCTCCAATGGATGTTGTGGGAGGTTGGGTGCGCAAAAATTTGCTTGAGAGTGACTTGAGTGTGTGACATAATTTGTCATTCTATGCACCATCAAGAAAGTTCACTTGACCCATTCAAGCATAATTTGAAAGAGCAGGAATGCGTTGAGAAAAACGATGATTGCAGTGATGATCCAAGCGGTTGTCATAAGCCACGGTGCATTGACAAATCGACCCATCTTGATCTTGCTGCTTGTGAACCACACCAATGGCACAACAGCAAATGAAAGTTGGAGTGACAGAATGACTTGGCTGAGAATCAATAATTGATTCACTCCAGAAGCACCGTAAATCGCAGCAACAATGACTGCGGGAATGATGGCGATCAAGCGCGTGATCAGTCGTCGCATCCAAGGCCGCAATTTGATGTCAAGAAAGCCTTCCATCACGACTTGTCCTGCAAGCGTGCCAGTTAAAGTCGAATTCTGTCCAGACGCAAGAAGTGCGACGGCGAAAACGGTGCTGGCGAGCGACGCGCCAAGAACTGGAGTGAGCAATTCATACGCATCTTCGATTCCCGCAACATCTTGGTGGCCAGTTTGATGGAAGGTCGCTGCTGCAAGGATCAAGATTGCGGCGTTGATGAAAAATGCAATGAGCAAAGCGATGGTCGAATCAGCGGTGGCATATCGAATCGCAACACGCTTGCCACTCTCGTCGCGTGGATAGTCGCGCGTTTGCACAATCGCAGAATGCAAGTAGAGATTGTGCGGCATAACAGTCGCGCCGAGGATGCCGATAGCGATGTAAAGCATCGCAGGATTGACGACGATTTGCGTGGTTGGGATGAAGCCACGCAACAGGTCCGGCAAGTCGGGTCGCGATGCAACAATTTCATAAATGAAGCAGACGCCGATCAAGAAAACAAGTCCTGCAACGATTGTTTCAATGACACGCCAGCCTTTGCTTTGCAGGGCGAGAATCAAAAGCACATCCGCGGCGGTGATGATGACTCCCCAGACAAGGGGAATTCCAAAGAGCAGATTCAGCGCGATCGCTGAACCGATGACTTCTGCAAGATCGCATGCCGCGATTGCAATTTCGCACAAGACCCAAAGTGCAAATGATGTTTTGCGCCCAAAGTGATCCCTGCAAGCTTGGGCCAAATCGCGTTCAGCAACCACTCCAAGCTTGACTGACAAATGTTGCAGCAAGATCGCCATCAAGTTCGAGATCAGCACAACAGAGAGAAGTGCGTAACCAAACTGCGCGCCACCAGCAAGGTCGGTCGCCCAATTGCCAGGGTCCATATATCCAACAGCGACCATCATTCCGGGGCCGCTGAATGCCATCAGTTTTTTCCACCAGCCAGCATTCATTGGAACATGCACTGTGGAATACGCCTCGGCAAGGGAAGGGGTCGTGCGGCTTCTGCGCCATGCAGCGGGGTTGTTGGCAGAAAAAGTAGGTTGTTGGTCCATATGAGATGCGCGAAGGGCAATCGAAGAATACCAAATAAGTTTGAGTAGTCAAACTTATAAAAGATGGCTGCTCAAACACATTCAGCACTCATGATGAGCTAGGATGAGCGTGGAATGGCCACAGAAACAGTCGAGAATTACATCAAGGCGATATATGTCCTTTGCAGAGAATCGCCCAGCGGCGAGGCCGGTGTCGTTCGCCTTGCGCAGGAAGTTGGGGTGACAAAAGGGACGGCGACAAGCATGATCAAGCGGCTCGCGAAGTTGAAGCTGGTGAAAGCCCCGAGGTACAGCGGTGTCACATTGACTGCGATTGGCAAGAGAGTCGCGCTTGATGTTCTTCGTCGACACCGGATCATCGAGACATTTCTTGTCTCGACCCTGAACTTGGACTGGTCCGATGTCCATGAAGAAGCAGAGCGACTTGAACACGCATTGTCCCCGCGCACACTCGACCGCTTGGATGAATTTCTTGGCCGTCCTTCGACGGACCCACACGGCGACCCAATTCCAAGCGCTTCGGGCAAAGTTTTGGAATTGCGCGGCAAAGCACTCTCCGCATATGTCAAAGGAACAAAGGTGGAAATCGTTCGAATTTTGGATCAAGACCGTTCGTTCTTAAAGTTTGTCGCGCAAAGTGGACTGAAACCTGGAGTTCGTGTAACGATTGACGCAGTGAGTCCCCAAGGTGATTCGATCACGCTGCAAGTGAAGCGAGGGCAGTCGGTCACGCTGTCACAGAACGCTGCGGCGAAAATACTCGCTCGATTGCAATGATTCTTCAGCGTATTTTGTTCTGCTAGCAACCGAACTAGGATGCGACTATGTCTTCGGAAGCAACGCTCGAGAGAGCAATGAAAGATGCGAATAATGGGAAGCTTGATGCTGCGCTAGCGTCGGTGCGACTCTTGATCAAACGCAAGCCGCATGACTTGGATGCTGTCCAGATATTTGGAATGTTGCTGATGCGAGCGGGGGAAATTGCGCAAGCAATTCATCACTTGGGCAGGGCGGTTGCTGCCGCGCCGAATGTGACGGCGTATCGAAATAATTATGCAAATGCGCTGATGAATGATGGTCGTGCGGTAGAAGCGGTCGATCAACTGCGAAAGGCGATCGAAATTGATCCAAAATATTCGCGCGGATATCTGAATATGATTTTGGCTTGCGCGTCGATTGGTGATTCGCTTGGAGGAATCGAAGCGGGGCGGCGCGGTCTTGAGTTGCGACCAGATTGGCCGGAACTCTCGCGCAATCTGGCAAGTGTTCTCAAAGATGCGGGGCGCGTGGAGGAGGCGATTGCGGAATATAAACGCGCGGTCGCAGTGGCACCAAAGGATGCAGGACTTCGATCGAGTTCGTTGTTCAGCATGAATTATCCAGATTTCCCAGTGGAATTTGTATCACAAGCGCACCGAGAATATGCGCAGTGCGTTCGGACGTGCTCTGCGCCAGCGCGCACGGATCCATCGCCTGATCGACCGCTTCGACTTGGCGTTTTGTCTGGTGATATGCGGACGCATTCTGTGGCGTATTTTGCGGAGTCGTTCATGCGCAATCGCCCGCAAGGTTGCACGCTGACAATCTTTGCCACTGATGTGGCGAGAGTTGGAGACGCGATGCGTGAGAGCATCCGGAAAATGAGCGACAAATGGATAGATGCGTTTTCAGTGGGTGATGAGGCGCTTGATCAAACGATTCGAAGCAACAGCATTGATGTGCTCGTTGAACTTGGCGGGCATACTTCTGGCGGTCAACTGACTGCGCTTGATAGTTCTCCCGCACCAGTCATCGTCTCCGCGATTGGATATCCAAATACCACGGGTCATCCTGCAGTGGGTTGGCGCGTTGTCGATTCAATCACTGATGGTCCAGAAAGCGACGCGCTTTGCACTGAACGCCTCTTGCGCATTGATCCGTGCTTCCTCTGTTATTCCCCGCCTAAAAATGCTCCAGAGCCAGCGATGCCCGCAGTTGATAGCCCAATCATTTTTGGATCGTTCAACTTGGCTGCAAAGATCACGCCGCGTTCGGTTGCGCTGTGGGCTGGGGCTTTGAACTCCGTTGCCAATTCGCGCCTACTGCTGAAATGTAAGGCAATCGCAGATGCCGGCAGCCGCGAGTTCTTCTTGGAAAGACTTGCACTGAATGGAATTCCAAGTGAGCGCGTTGATATTGTCGCATATACAGCAGGATTGCAAGAGCACTGGAATCTCTATTCGCGGGTGCATGTTGCGCTTGACACAACTCCATATAACGGAACGACAACCACATGCGAAGCGCTTTGGATGGGAGTGCCGTTGGTGACGATCAAAGGAGATCGACATTCGGCGCGAGTCAGCACAAGCATCTTGCACGCGGCTGGGCACAAAGAGTGGGTTGCGAATTCGCCCGAAGAATTTGCGGCGATCGCAGCGGGACTTGCGACAGATCGCGACCGTTTGCAAACGCTTCGATTTGGTCTGCGCAGTGAATTGCGGGCATCTGTTCTATGCGATCAGAGTGCCTATGCAGATCGCTTCCACGCTGCGCTGCGAGAAGCGTGGCGCAGTTGGTGCGCATCGGCGAAATGACGGAAAGTATGGTCGTACCATTGCACGAGAGCGCACGAGAGATCAGGCCAATGTTGATTTTTTTTGATGGAAGTTGCGCAATGTGTCATAGGTCAATTCGTTTTCTTATGAGACGCCCGCGTGTAGAAAGTTTTCGGTTTGTGCCTCTCCATACTCTTGCCAACACAGCATGGCAGCACGAGATTCAGCTTCAGCTTGGGCATGATTTGCAGACCAGCATCGTTGTCTGGCGCAATGGCGCGTTTCTGAATCGATCACGCGCGGTGCTTGCGATTTTTGTTGCGCTTGGATTCCCATGGAATATGGCTGCGATTCTGCGAATTTTCCCTTCTACGCTTTTAGATTTTGGATATGCACTCGTCGCAAAATCGCGCAGACCTGCGAAGAAATCGTTCGAGCAATTTTGTCAGATCATTCCGCAGAGTCAGCGTCACTTATTACTGACCGAATTGCCGGACATCCGTGATAAATCGCGTTCGATTCAATCTGCTCATTCTTCATGATCACGCTGTGATGCGTGACAAGAGCCCCTGCGCCAATTGTGGATCCATAAAAGAGAACGGCATGATGTCCAAGAGTTGCCCGATCCTCGATTATGACATGATCAATTTTTAAGATGCGGTCTTCAAAGCTGTGCGCTTGGAAGTTGCAGGCGACTGTCGCATCGTCGCCAAATGAGAGCATGTCTGGATCGACCACTTGAGTAAATCCGTGTCCTAGGACAACGCGCTTGCCAATTCGCACGCCAATCAATCTCAAAAATGCGTTGAGGAAAATCGTTCCGTCGAGTAGTTCAAGAGTTTCTCGTGCATATAAGCCCCATGCAACGAAGAGGAAATCCCATCGACTGCACCAACAACTCCAAAGCACATGCTGGCCAGGACGAACGCGCCCAAGTAGTGCCCACTTCATGATGATGATGGAAGTGATCATGATCAACGCGGCAGCAAGTGTTGCGAGTGGTGCAACGACAATCGCTGAAACTGTTGTGGAAAAATGCGCCGAGGATTCATCGATGGCAACCCACCAGCCAAAGCCAACTGCAATTGGAAAGAGCGGCAGAGTGAAGCGCAGGAATTCCCAGAAGAAACGATTTACATATCGAATTGTGCTTGGTTCGTGGGTCAATGTGCGATCCGCACTCACCACATCTCGTCGTGGAAGTTGGATTGCGGGATGGCCAAACCAGGCGGTTTTCTGTTGTGTGACCGTTGCATCTGCGACGGTGCTGACTCCAATGAAACAATCTGGCGAATACACAAAGCCCGCAGTGATAACGGCATGATTTCCAATGAAGGTGTTCTCGCCGATCGAGGTCTTGCCAATAAAGACACTGTTACGATCAACGCGTGGCGATGCGAAATAGATTCCATCTGCGAAGAAACATTTGTCTCCAATGGTCACCGTATCTGGAACGACATCAATAATCGTCGAGATCTCGCATCCTTTGCCAATACGCATTCCGGCAAGGCGAAGCCAGGTCGGCCAGAAAAGCGTTCCGCTGAGCCATCTTCCTGCAGAATCGACAGCCCGCGACTTTACCCAAACAGAAATGTATTCAAGGCTCCAGCGATTGATTGCGCCAGGTTTTGTGGGACCAAGCAAGCGAAGGCCGAGAGCGTGAGCGATCAGTGTTGCAATCACACAGAGTGGTGATCCAACAATAACAAATGCGGCGATGGTTGAAACGCCAAAGGTGTTCCACTGTGGAAATATAAACCACGCAAAAATCATCCAAGGGATCGACGCGATTATTCCAAGCGCAAGGCGAGATCCAATCATCAACAGTCCGTGTAAGTGCGGGTTCAGTGATCGCCCGCGTGTTGCAGAGATTGCCGGTGGGTTCGGTGCAACTTTGATTGCAGGGACACCATCCCACCTTTCGCCTTGTGGAATGCATACTCCATCGTCCAGCCATGAAAGTGGCGAAAGAGATGAATCAGCCAGCATTTCTGCATATTGCCCAAGCCCAGCACGCACATCGACCGTGCATCGATCGCCAATTGTGACTGGGGCAAGAATAAATTGTCCGTCGCGCAAATCAATCAAAGTGAGTGTGGATTCTTGTGCGAGCGTGACGTCATCACCAATTGTCAGCAAGTCCCAACCGCCGTGACGCAAATCTACTCCTCGGTGGATATGAACACGCTTGCCAATCTTTGCGCCAAGCAAACGTAAAATAGAATTATAAATGACCGTTCCTTCGATCAATCCCCACGGAATCAACCGAGCGAACTGTTGGACAATCCAGTGACGCAAATATGTTGCGCTGAAGACTGGAGTCGCGCTTGCTCGGACCTCTCCCAAAAGAATCTCTTTGGTGATGACAGTCAATGTGATTGTAAAAAGCGTGTAGAGCAGAATCGCGGCGCACGCCACAAATGGTGCGAGTGCGATGGACCAGATAAATCCAAGTTTGTCCATACCCGTGGGTATGGCTTCGATGAAGATGAAATAGGAACTTGCGCCTGCTGCGATGGCAAACGCTAGGAGGGCGAGTGCTTGAACAATGGATGCGAAAGTTGGATCGTTTGCACGGACTCCCGCACGAATTCGCGGTGCGTGCGTCACTTCAGACAAGCCCTCGGTCAGCGCAAGTCTCTGCGCCAATCGTTCGGGGGTTCGATGTTCATATATGTCTCGAACGCTCAAGCGCTCGGTCGCAGGATTCTTACGAAGTGCGCAGATCGCGCCGACGGCAGAGAGTGAATCTCCGCCGAGTGTCATAAAAAAATCATCATCGATCGAGATCTCACCAGTGTGATTGACTGCGCGAGCGAATGCATCGCAGATTTTTTGTTCATTTGCGCTTCGTGCGGATCGAATTTGTCTGTTTTGCCACTCTGAAACGAGGATTTCAGGCAAGCGCGCTCGGTCGATCTTGCCAGCAACAGTTCGTGGTATGCCATCGATTGCGGCGAATCGAGCGGGGACCATATAGAGAGGCAACGATCGGGTCAGCGCTGCGCGCAGTGCATCGTAATTTGGCGATTGACTTGGCGAAATTTGCACAATATGCGCAGCAATAATTTGTGAAGCACCTTCACCTTGCACGCGGCATGCTGCTTCGCGAACGCCTTCGCATTGGCTGAGTGCCGCATCGATCGCCGCGAGTTCCACTCGATACCCACGAAGTTTGATCTGACCATCAATGCGACCGAGATATTCAATATCGCCACTTGGGGAGAGTCGGGTCAAATCCCCTGTGCGGTAAATGCGTCCAAATTTCGGATGAGCGATAAATTTTTCCGCAGTGATCTCCGGTCGATTGCGATATCCGCGCGCGAGTCCGATGCCGCCGATGCAGAGTTCACCTTCGCGGCCAGGGGAAGCCTCGCAAAGTTGATCATCAAGGATGTATGCAGTGTGACCTTCGACGGGTCGACCGATCGTGACTGGTACGCCTGCGAAGATTTGCGTACGCACGACTGTCACAGTGCATTCCGTTGGCCCATATCCATTTTCGAGTCGTCGCCCTTGACTCCAAAGATCCGCAAGATCTTGTGGCAATGCTTCGCCACCGACGTAAATGAATTTGAGCAGTGGAAGCGAGCGCGCTGGATCTTCGCAACCAGTCGTCCGAAGCAGGGTTGGGGGAGGGCAAAAGACCGTGATTCGCTCGTGATTCAGCCACGAAACAAGATCTGGACCAAGGCGAACAGTGTCATCATCAAGCAAAACGAGCGTCGCACCGACAGCGAATGCGAGCCACGTTTCTTCCAATGACGAGTCGTATGCGGGTGAGGAACATTGCGCCACACGGTCGTTTGTATGGAGTTGAAAGCGAGAGACATCAGACTCGACGAGATTGGCGATGCTGAGATGTTCGATCATCACGCCTTTGGGCTTGCCAGTTGTTCCAGATGTATAGATGACATACGCAAGCGAATGCGGATCGATGTTGGATATCGCATTTTTGGGTGAAGTCGCAGGTGCAATAGTGGTGACATCAATCACGATCCAAGAGCCAGTGATCTTGCTCGATCCAAGGCGCGCACATCCGACATGATCAGTCAAGATGACAGTGGGAGCCGCGTCAATCAATACCGAGCGAATATGGTCATCTGGAAAAAGTGGATCAAGACAAGTGAACGCAGCGCCAAGGTTGAGTGCTCCCAATTGTGCGGCGTACAGATTTTCTGTGTCGCGAGGCAGCAAAATTGCGATGATGGAATCTGGGAAAACTGTCGCGCAGTCTCTTATCGCGTTGGCAATCGCGGAGCTTATGGACTGAAGCTTTGAATACGTGACAGTGTTTCGGCAAGCCCGCCCCCGTCCAGGTGGAATATCGATGGCGATTCTCTGTGGATGAATGGCTGCAATCTTGTCGAAAATCTCTGGAAGGTGCGACATGGAGCGTTTTATTGCCTTGATTTCAAGGGACAGAATTGAGTTCAGAGAGTTTCAAGATGGCAGCGTTTTGGAGTCCGACGAACTTGTAACGAAGTGTAATCAAATTAGGTGAACTTTCTAATTTGAATGAATGATCGCTGAAGCGGTACTCTTCGAATTGTGATTGAATCAAAAAATTCCAAGAGCGATACTTGGACAACCTTCAGGCTTGTCACACTTGTGCTTGGACCAGTGGTCGGATTTTTCTTGTGGCTTGCATTCCGCCCTACAGGTCAAGTGGTCGATGCAAATGCGGGTGCGGCAGCAATCGTCATTGGATTGCTTGGTTGGATGGCGATCTGGTGGGCAACTCAAGCAGTCGATCTCGCAATCACCGGCTTATTGCCAGTTGTGATCCTTCCAATACTTGGCGCATCAAGAGCGGAGCAAGTGCTCGCGCCATATGCCAACGATGTGATCTTTCTCTTTGCAGGAGGATGCATACTTGGAATTGCGATACAGCGTCATGGTCTGGGGTTGAAAGTTCTCAAGATTGCCATTCGTATTCTCGGTGATTCTCCCAATCGAGTAATTGCCGCCTTCTTGTTGGTGACCGCACTTGTCAGCGCATGGGTTTCCAATACTGCGACTGCCGCGATGATGTTGCCGCTTGGAATGGCAGCAATTGCGGTCTATTCGAATGGGGAAAACGCGGATTCTGCTTCTTCCAAAGCCATTTCGAATTTTCAGCGGGCGATTCTCTTGGCTATTGCATACGGAGCAAGCATCGGTGGCGTGATGACAGTTCTTGGGAGTCCACCAAATCCAATTGGCGTTGAATGGATCAACGCGAATGGTGGGAAAATGGATTTCGTAAAGTGGGCATTGGTTGGAGTCCCGACGGGAATACTGATGATGATCGCCGCTCAATTGATTTTCTGGTGGGCATTTCCGCTTCATGGTTTGCCTCGACCCAAGGGTGAACTTGAAGTTGATCGCAAAGCAACTGGTTTGTCCCGCGCCGCAAAATTTACACTGCTTGTTTTTCTCGCGGCTGTCATCGCATGGGTCTGCGCACCTTTTATAAAGTCTCTTGTTCCTGACTTGATATTGAAGGATGGAGTGATTGCTATCGCCGCCGCTCTCGCTCTTTTTATTATTCCTGCAGCGCGCGGAAGTTCGCAGGCGATCGTGCCGTGGTCGGAGACTGGAAAATTACCTTGGGGGGTCTTCATTCTGTTTGGCGGTGGACTGACTCTTGCCGAAGCAATGCAACGCACGGGAGTTTCGCAAATGATCGCTCAGAGTGTCACAGGTATCGGCGGAATGCCCGAACCACTTGTCATTGCAATTGTCGCCGCAGTAATGATTTTTTCCAGTGAAATCGCATCAAATACAGCACTTGCTGCAACGGCAGTCCCAATCGTCGGAGCATTGGCGCCTGGACTGGGAATTGCACCAGAGAAATTGGTGATTACAGCCGTGCTTGGCGCAAGCCTCGCATTCATGCTTCCCGTAGGGACACCACCCAATGCACTCGTGTTTTCAACTGGACTTGTCCCGATGAGAGAGATGCTCAGAGTCGGCTTCGTGCTGAACCTCTGCGCGATCGTAGTGATCACGGTCGTGTGCAGTCTGCTGATGTGATGCTTCTTGGCGATCGCAGTTCAGCGACCCTGAGTTCTGCGCGACATTGATCGACCTGCAACCGATGGACCTCGATGCGCATGTGGCATCTTTGGAGCGTGCGAATGTTCGGGCGCATGTTGCCTTTGAGGTGAATGTCCTCGCTGAGGAGAATTGCGCCGCTGCGGATTTGCAGGTGGTCTTGCTTTGATTGATTGCGCCGGAGCTTGTGGCATCGGTGGCAGAGATGTTGGCAACGCAAGAACTGGAATTTGCTTGCGCGTGAGCTTCTCGATGCTTCGCAGAAGTCCACGCTCTTCAGTCGAGCAGAATGAGATCGCAATTCCAGAAGCACCAGCACGCGCCGTACGACCGATACGGTGCACATACGCCTCGGGCTCCATCGGAAGATCGAAGTTGATCACATGTGTGATTCCGTCAACATCAATTCCGCGTGCTGCAATATCAGTCGCAACAAGCACTGGAGATTCGCCGGAGCGAAATGCCTCGAGAGCGCGAATTCGATGATTTTGAGCCTTGTTCCCATGAATTGCCGCCGCACTCACGCCAGCAGCATGCAGTCGTTTCACAACGCGGTCTGCGCCATGCTTGGTCTTCATAAACACAAGAGTTCGCTCGACGCCTTTTGATGCGAGCACATACAGCAGCAACTGAGTCTTCTGCGCGGTTGAGACCTGATAGAGATGTTGTTCGATGCGGTCCACGGTTGAAGAAGCAGGGGTGACAGCGACGCGAACAGGATCCTTCATAAAAGAATCCGCAAGATGCTTGATCTCACTTGGCATCGTCGCCGAAAAAAGCATCGTCTGTCGTTTTGTCGGTACAGCCGACATAATTCGGCGAATCGGATCGATGAACCCCATGTCAAGCATTCGGTCCGCTTCGTCAAGCACGACGAAAGAAATTGAACGCAGATCGACGAGGCGTTGTTGCATCAAGTCCATCAATCGTCCAGGTGTTGCGACGAGAACATCAACTCCGTTTCGTAGTGCATTCACTTGAGGTCGTTGTCCGACGCCTCCGTAGACCACGGCATGCTTGATTTGAGTGCGACGACCATACGCCGCAAAGCTTTCACCGATTTGTGCGGCGAGTTCGCGGGTCGGTGCCAAGATCAATGCGCGCGGCGCACGACCGTGCGCGAGCGGAGTTGCTGGAGTTGATTTGCCCAGCAATTGGTTCAAAATTGGCAGTGCAAATGCGGCTGTTTTGCCAGTTCCTGTTTGTGCAATGCCCAAGACATCGCGGCCTTCAAGCGCGGGAGGAATTGCTTGAGTTTGAATAGGAGTTGGTGTTGTGTAACCCTCTGCGCTGAGAGCGTCGAGCAGTGGTTTGACTAGGTTGAGTGAGGTGAATGCGCAAGGGGGAGAGACGTGAGATGCTGAGTCGTGTGACAAAATGAAAACAACTTTCTGGCCTCTGGTCTATTCGGAGACCATTGGTCTGTGTACTGGACGGATCTGGAACAACCGCGGACGAGCCGGGGAGAAGCAGAATCAGGCCTATTGGCACTGATGGGGCGCTTCCGATGCGCCACCAAAAGTTGCCGGCTGAATCCCAGAGAAGTGTCGCAAGCAGAGTGCTGCGACCTGAGGCTTACCGGCGGGGTATTTGGATTATAGCACAAAAATCTGAAATGCAAAATGAATTCTTTCAAATGACAACTGAACAGATCAGAAAATCACAATAAATTCATATGAAGCGATCAGGGTTATGCAATTATGGACCGATGTGCTGAAACAATTTATGCATGACACGACTGAATGGCTTTTGAATTTTGCGTGCTGCGAGACATCGAAGCGCTAGTTGGTTGCGTTACTGGCGCAGAATTGGTCTACGAAACGCGTGATCAGCCGATTGCCACGGGATTTTCTGAAATCGTGTTGACTCCAAAGTCTCATTACATAGACGCACTGACAAGCTGGGAAGATCCGCTGTATCGCAAGATCGTCGAAGCGCTTCCCCCAGGAAGCAAGCCCAGTGATTTCATCGTAAGTCTCGATGTAACCGCGGGAAAATTGTGCAAGTCGAATTGTAAGTGTCTTTGACTTCAATGTCTTATTTGGCTCGCTGTGCGCTCTCTGATGCGGCACGCATTTTCTGTGGATCAACGGTTACTTTGAGCTCGACCCTATCATTCATCGTTTCAACCCAAGCATAACGCGTGACTTTTTGATCATTTGTTGCCGCCGTGAATGCGACTTTGATGGTTTGACCTGGATCAATATTGCAAGGAACTGCGGGCTCGCTTGCCATTGAAGAACTCGCACTTGTTCTAAGTCGTTGGACTTGAAGCGCAGACTTGCCGATATTTTGGAGCACGAAAAAGACCGTGATTTCGTGCTGACCCTTCGGATTCGCGGGCACAACTGGCGGCAAATATGTCGATTGTATAACAATCAGTTTCCCCGGAAGTGCCTTGCAACCGACGCAAAAAAGAGTTGCGAAGATGACAATA
>SXGT01812869.1_pt1 | contig 40891 bp, 29 predicted proteins | sample 3176221 | NCBI WGS metagenome assembly SXGT01 (sample SAMN11356862, study PRJNA531348) | freshwater metagenome | isolation source: freshwater sample F1-120 | place: China: Fuxian Lake, Yuxi | collected 2017-12-25
AAGGTAGCGCAGCTCACTTCTCGACGATCTTCTTGATGTTCGAGAGCCCCTTTTCGAAGTCCGGCCCAATCATGCCGTCGAGAAACAGCCCGAACCAGCGATTCATCGGATTCATGCCGAGATCGCCGGCATCGACCCAGAACACCTTGGTGCCGCCGGCGTCGGCCGCCAGCTCCACCGAACCCGTGGACGACATGCCCATGTCGGGAAACTCGAGTTGGTAGACCACCTTCAACCGCCGCAACCCGGCCGCAACCCGGTTGGTCGTCGGCGATCCAGCGCTCGAGCAGGTGCTGGCGGCGTGGCCCGGAGCCCGGCCGTGGTTTTGGTCGACCCACCAAGGCGCCGAGCTCGATTTGCTGCTCGAGCACCGCGGCAAGCGCCACGGATTCGAATTCAAATACCGCGACGCGCCAATCGCGACCAAATCCATGCACATTGCCTGCGAGGATTTGCGGCTGCAGCACCTCTGGATCGTGTATCCCGGCACGCGGGCGTATGAATTGTCGCCAAAGATCACGGTGTTGCCGGTGACCCGTTTGCCGGACCCACCGTGACTCTGGCCCGATTCCCGTCCAATTTCCCCTCGAGTCGCGCTACTTCGTGAAAGGCGTCTCGCTCGGCGGGATCAAGGAGTGGGCCGATTTGCCGCTTCCGTCTGAGGCCGCGCAGCGAATTGCTCTTTCTAACCACTTCTTTCGTTTTCTTACGATTCTTTCTTGAAATCGATGCGTCGAACTGCACCGTTGTCGGCATTCGCCGCTCCATGCTTTTGCTTTTTTTCGCCAGCCCACCATGACCTTGGCCGTGTCCACCTGCGCCGTCACCTCCTCTGCCCCGGGCAAGGTCATCCTGTTCGGCGAGCACGCCGTCAATCGCGGTCAGCTCGCCCTGGCCACGGCGTTTGGCCGCCGCACCACCTGCACGCTCTCGACCCGCGACGACGATCGGGTCGTTTTTCGGGGCGCGGGTCGCGAATCCACCCGGACGCTGGCGGAATTGAAAGAGCACGCCGCGACACTCGACGCGGCCCTCGCCACGCCGGAGTTTGCTACCATTACCGAGGCCGTGCGCGCCGATTTTTTTGCGTCATCGGCCTACGTGCTGGGGCGCGTGGCGGTTCTCGACGGATCGATTCCGGGATTGGACATTTCTTTTGCCAGCGACCTCCCCATTGGCGGGGGCATTGGCTCCGGTGGCGCCGTGCACGCCGCACTGGCGGTGGGCCTCGGCCGTTTGCTCGGGGAACTCGGGCAACCGGCACCTGACGCCGGACGGATTGGCGAATGGGCCTACGCCGGCGATCGCATCGCGCACGGCGGAACGGCTTCGGCGCTCGATACGCAGACGTCGCTGCTCGGCGGCGTGATTGAGTTTCGCGCGGGCGGGGTGGGGCGGCCGCTTGCGGTCGCGCCCGGGCTGCGGCTGGTCGTCGGCGACACGGGCATCAAGAAGGGCTCCACCGGCAGCGTGAATGCCCGCATCCGCGACTGGCTCGCGGCCGACGCGGCGCGGCTGCGCACGTTCGAGGAGATGGGCGCGCTCGCGCTCGCCGCCCGCGGGCTCCTCGCCGCCGGCCGCTGGGCCGAGGTCGGCGCGCTCATGGATCGCAACCATGCACTGCTCGCCACTGCGGGTGCCTCTCACCCGCGGCTCGACGCGCTGTGCGCGGCGGCGCGCGGAGCGGGGGCGTTCGGCGCCAAGCTCACCGGCGCCGGCGGCGGCGGCGCGATGATTGCACTCGTGAGCGACATTACGGCCGCACCGGTCGCCGCGGCGATCCACGCGGCAGGCGGCACTCCGCTCGAGGCCCTGGTCGGCGGACCGGGCGCAGCGATTGAGTCGGTCGCCAGCACCTGAGTCCCTTTTATGTTCCAAGCTCCCAAACGCATCACCGAACTTTCCCACGTCATGCTCCCCGGCCAGGAGCAATACGGCCTTGAGCTCAAGCTGCGCTCCGAGCGCAAGGGCCCGGCGGGAGACATCATGCACGATGTTTACATGTGGTCGCACGTCGGCACCCACGTGGAGGTGTCGCTGCATTTCTATGCGGGCGGCAAGGACACTTCGCAAATACCGCTCGACGCCTTTTTCGGGCCGGCGCTCCGGCTCGATTTCCGGCACAAAAAAATCAACGACCCGATCACCATCGACGATTTCAAACAGGCCGGCGACATCGAGATCGGCGACCGGGTGATGATGTGGCAGGGGTGCGAAACGAAATACCGCACCAAGGAATCTCACCAACGCCCCTATGTGGCCGCCGAAGCCGCCGAGTGGCTCGCCCTCGATCGCAAAATCAAACTGCTCGGCACCGACAGTTCCGGCTTCGAGGTGCGCGGCGTGAACACGCATCCAAACCACCATCTCTTCTTCAAAGACGGCATCGACATCCCCGTGCTCGAATGCCTCTGCAACCTCGGCGCGATTTCGCGTCCGCGTTTCTTCCTGAGTGCGCTGCCGCTGGCCGTCAAGGGCCTCGACGCCTGCCCGGTGCGGGCGCTCGCCCTCGAAGACTGAGTTTGAGGTCGGTCTCTCAACTCTCAGCTCTCAACTCTCAACTCGCCCCGATGCCTGTCCGTCTCGGCTCCGCCCTCTTCAACGCCGACCACGGCCGCCTCGCCGACGAGCTGCGCCGCGTCGAAACCGCGGGCATCGATTTTTTCCACTTCGACATCTTCGACGGCACCCTTGTGCCCGACCTCGCGTTTCCGCCGCGCACGATGGAGACGCTGCGGCCGCTCACGAAAAAGCCCTTTGAGGTTCACCTCGTATCGGCGACCCCGCTGCGGCACCTGCCGGCGCTCAAGCACGCCGGTGCCGATCTGGTGTTTCTCCCCGCTGAAGCGTGTCCGATGATGTATGAGAGCGTCTACGCGGTAAAGGAACTCGGTTTGAAGGTGGGGCTCTGCCTCGGGCTCGGCACGCCGTTGGAGGTGCTCTGGCCGGTGCTGCCGCTGCTCGACAGCGTGCTGCTCCTGGCCCGCGTCACCGGCGAAGGCACGCGCGGCCGCGCCTTCAACCGGCTGGTCCTCGACCGCGTGCGCGCGGTCCGCGCCGCGCTCGACACCAGGAAACTCGCCGCCGATCTCCAGGCCGCCGGCGGACTGGAGGGTGACAACGCCCCCGCCTGCGTCGCCGCCGGGGCGCGCTCGCTCCCGCTCGGCGGCGGCCTCCATCGTGAGAAAAATCTCGCCGCGTACGTGAAGCGCCTCCGCGGTGCGCTCGCCGCCACTTCATGAGCGTCGCCCCAGCCAACGGTCCCGCGGGCGCGCGCATCCTCGTCGCGTCGCGCTCCTTCGGCCCCAACTGCCCCAAGGCGGTCGAGGCGCTCCAGGCGGCCGGTTGTGAAGTCGTCTGGCCATTCGAGAAAAAGCCCTCCGAGGATCAACTCCTCGCCGTCGCGCCCGAATTCGACGCAATCATTTCCGGCACGGAACGCCTCTCGGCCCGCGTGCTTGACGCGTGCCCGCGCCTCCGGGTCATTTCCAAGCATGGCGTCGGCATCGAAAACATCGACGTGGCCCACGCGAAGTCCCGTGGCATCCCGGTCTGCGTCGCGGGCAACGCCATCGACGATTCCGTGGCCGATATGACATGGGCGCTCCTCCTCGCGCTCGCGCGCCACGTCGTCGTCTCGCACGCCGACATCGCGGCGGGGAAATGGTCACGCTTCGTCGGCGTGGAGCTTTCCGGCCGCACGCTCGGCATCATCGGTCTCGGCCACATTGGCAAGGCGGTCGCGCGCCGGGCCGCCGGTTTTGGAGTGCGCGTGCTGGCCCATGACCCCGCCCGCGACGAGGCCTTTGCCCGCGAGTGGGACGTCGCCTATGTCACCCGCGAAGAGTTGCTCGGGCAGAGCGATTTTGTTTCACTGCACCTCAGCGTGACCCCGCGCACCCGCAATCTCGTCGATGCTTCCTTCCTTCGCGCCATGAAACGCACCGCCCTCCTCGTCAACTCCGCGCGCGGTGAATTGGTCGACGAAGAGGCGCTGGCCGCGGCGCTGCGCGCTGGCACGATTGCCGGTGCGGCGACCGACGTCTTTCGCACGGAGCCGCCGGGTCCGAGCCCGCTCCTCGCGTTGCCCAATTTCATCGCGACCGCGCATCTCGGTGGCCAGACTTGCGCCGGCCTGCGCAAGATGGGCGAAATCTGCGCGGAAAACGTGCTCCGCGTCCTGCGTCGCGAAGCGCCGCTGCACCAGGTCTGAGCGTCATGCGCGCCGCCGTCCTCACTGCGCCCAACACGCTCGTCATCACGGAACGTCCGCGCCCCGAGCCGCGGGCTGGTGAAGTCCTCGTGGCCGTCCGTCGCGCCGGCCTCTGCGGCAGTGACCTCCATTTTTTCGACGGCTCGAGTCCAATGCCACTCCCGCAAATCCTCGGCCACGAACTTGCCGGCGAGGTGGTGGCACTCGGCGCGGACGTGACGTCGCGCCGCGTGGGCGACCGCGTGGTGGTCGAACCCGGCATCCCCTGCGGAAAATGTTTCCCCTGCCGCCGTGGCAAATACAACTGCTGCGAGGCCATCGACATGATCGGCGTGCTCCGCGCGGGCGGCTTCGCCGACTTCGTAACGGTGTCTGCAGCTTATGCCCACCCGATGCCGGCGGCTATGACCTTCGATCAGGGCGCACTCGTCGAACCCTTTTCCATCGGTGCGCAGATGATCCATCGGGCTACCCCGTGGGCCGGCGCCACGGTAGTCTTGATCGGACTTGGCCCGATCGGCCTCACCGCCCTGATCCTCCTTAAGGCGTGGCACCCGCAGGTGCGCGTGATCGGCTTGGATGTCGTGCCCGAACGCATCGCCCAGGCCGAGGCATTCGGCTGCGACGTGACGATCAACCCACGGGCGCAGGACGCCGTGGAAACCGTGCAGGCGCTCACTGACGGCGAAGGCGCCGCGATCGTGATGGAGTGCGCCGGGACGCCCCAGACCATCGGGCAAACGGTTCACCTGGTGGCGGCGGGCGGACGGATCGTCATTGCCGGTGTGACTTTCAAGGATGTGACGTTTCCCGGCCGGCTCTTGACGAAAAAGGAAGTAATCATTTTCGGCAGCCGGAACAACGCCGGACATTTTCCGCGCGTGATGCAGTTCCTCGCCGATCACCCCGACATCGCGCAACGATTCATCTCCGCGAAGATGCCGCTCGAAAGAATTGCGGACGCCATCCGTTGGGCGACCGACAAGCCCAATGAAGTCGCGAAGATCGTGCTCGAAGTCTCCTGAAATGGCCCAGATCCCCCTATTGTTTGGAACGCTAATCATCGCTAATCTTCGCTGATTCAGATTAGCGATGATTAGCGTAAATTAGCGTTCCACCTCTCTTCCGTTTTCATGAACGAACTCAAAGACAAGGTCGCCTGGGTCGCCGGTGGCGGCCGGGGCATCGGCCAGGCCATCGCCGAAAAACTCGCCGGCTACGGCGCCACCGTCGTCATCGGCTCGCGCACCGTCGCCGAGGTCACCGCCGTCGCCGCCGCCATCCGCGCCACCGGCGGCCAGGCCCACGGTGCCGCGCTCGACGTGGGCGAGCGCGCGAGCGTGCAGGCGTTTGTCGCCGCCGCGGAGACGCTCGCGGGCGCACCCGACATCCTCGTGTTCTGCGCCGGCATCAACGTTCGCCAGCCCGCCGAGGATTATCCCGAGGAGGCGTGGCACCGCGTGCTCAACGTCAATCTCCACGGCGCCTATCGTTTCCTCCAAGAGTCCGGCCGCCGCATGATCGCCGCGGGCAAGGGCGGTAGCATCGTTACGATCACCTCGATGCTCTCACACTACGCGACGCCCAACCAGAGCGCCTACGCCGCGTCGAAGGGCGGGCTGCTGCTCTACTCGCGCCTGCTCGCCGTCGAGTGGGCGAAATACCAGATCCGCGTGAACAGCGTGAGCCCCGGCTACATCGAGACCCCACTCAACGCCGAGGCGCGTAAGCAGGCCTCGTTCACCGACAACATCCTCGTCGCCACCCCGATGAAGCGCTTCGGCTCTTGCGCCGAGGTCGCCGAGGCCGTGTGCTGGCTCGCCTCACCCGCCGCGTCCTTCGTCACCGGTACCGAACTCGGCGTCGATGGCGGCGTGCTCCACAGCCGTCCCGCGATTGTCGCCCGCACTTCATGAAAACCGCCCACCACCTCCTGCTGGGAGCGAGCTTGCTCGCGACCCTGCCCGCTGCGCTCTCCGCCGCCTCCACCCCTATGCACCTTCGCGTTTCCGACAACCAGCGCTTCCTGCAACACGCCGATGGGCGTCCGTTTTTCTGGCTCGCCGACACGTGCTGGGAGCTGTTCCACCGCTGTTCGCGCGAGGATGCCGCGCTGCTCCTCGAGGATCGCGCGAAGAAGGGTTTCACCGTCATCCAAGCCGTCGCGCTCGCCGAGGAGGACGGCCTCAACACGCCGAACGTCTATGGCGACCGCCCGCTCGACGACAACGATCCCACGCGGCCCAACGAAAAATATTTCGCCCACGTCGATTGGATCGTGGCGAAGGCCAACTCGCTCGGGCTCGCCCTGGGAATGCTCCCCACGTGGGGCGACAAATACAATCGCGGCGGCGGCAAAGGGCCGGAGGTTTTCACGCCCGCCAATGCCCGCACCTACGGCGAGTGGCTCGCGCGCCGCTACGCGAAGGCCGACATCATCTGGATTGTCGGCGGGGATCGTGCGCTCACGTCCGAGAGCCATGTCCTCGTCAACCGCGGGCTCGCCGAGGGCATCCGCGCCGCGGTGGGCCGCGCGCAGTTGATCACGTTTCATCCGCCCGGCCAGCGTTCGTCGTCGCTCTACGTCCACGCCGAGCCGTGGCTCGATTTTCACATGATCCAGTCGGGCCACCGGCGCGACAAGGACAACTACGAGATGATTGCGCACGACTATGCGCTCATGCCGCGCCGTCCGGTGGTCGAGGGCGAGCCGGGTTATGAGGACCACCCGAATTTCTTCAACCCGAACCGCGGCTGGCTCGACGAGCACGACGTGCGCAAGAGCTGTTACTGGGCGCTCTTCGCCGGCTCGCTTGGTTACACCTATGGCTGCCACGACATCTGGCTCTTCTGCACGCCGGAGAAAGGCTGGGTGAAGTCCTGGTCGCGCACGCCTTGGCGTGAGGCGCTGAAATTTCCCGGTTCCGCGCAAGTCGGTCACGCGCGGCGGCTCATGGAGTCGCGCCCGTTCCTCACCCGCGTGCCCGACCAGTCGCTGATCGTGGGCGACGCCTGGATCGGCACCGGCGATCACCTGCGCGCGACGCGCGACGAGTCCGGCAGCTACGCGCTGATCTACGTGCCGAGCGGCCAGCACCTCAAAGTAAACCTCACCAAACTCTCTGGCGAAAAGGTGCGCGCGTGGTGGTTCAATCCGCGCGACGGCGCCGCGAGCCGCATCGACGAAATCGCGAAGACCGCCGAAGCTGAATTCAAGCCCCCCTTCGACGCCCGCGGCCGCGACTGGGTGCTGGTGCTCGACGACGCGGCGAAGAACTTCCCGCCGCCGGCCGCCAAATAGCAGGGCCGCCGTTTGCCGGCGTGCCGAGTGGGTCTGCCAGACACACCGGAACGCTGATTCCCCATGCTTCCGCGCAATCCACTGCTGCAACTCGTCCCGTCGCGGGTGCTCGCGGCGGTGGAGCGAGTTCAGGCGTTGGTGTGGCGCCCGGTGGCACCGCTGCCCACTGAAGCGACCCGCGCTTCCGCCGAGCATCGTCCGCTTGCCAGCGCACACCGCGAACCCCGGGTTCCCCGGCGCAGCCCGCACTACTGGGGGAAACTGTTCGATCAGCGCTGGGTGCGCGTGCCACTGCCGCGGTCACGACCGGCGGGTTCCCACTTTCTCGAGTGGCGCGACCAGGGCGAAGCCACCCTCTATGTCGATGGCGTGCCGCACTACGGTTTCGACGTGGCGCACCGGTATTGTCCGCTGCCGCGCGGCACCCGCGAGGTCTGGCTGGAATGCCTCTGCGTCCGCAGCGCCATCTGGCATCCCGACGCCGCCGCGGGACTCGATCGCGCAGGCAGCCGCTGTGAGGGCGCGTGGCTGGTCGCGCGCGACGAACTGGCGTGGCGCGTTTTCCACGATCTCAACGTGCTCGCCGAGTTGATGACCGAGGAGCGCAAGGCGAACTTCCCCACACAGCACACCTTCGATCGATTCCGGCACCAGCCACCGGTCGAACAAGTGAGCGTGCTCTACCGTCGCTTGCTCCGGCTGCTCGACGAGGCGGTCGATGCCTTTGACACCGGTGGTCTCGACGCGCTGGGAAAAAAGCTCCGCCTCATCTATCGCGAGCTGCGCAGCGACACGCTCGCGCTTGAGGCCGTGCTCACCGGTCACGCGCACATCGATCTTGTCTGGCTCTGGCCCGAACGGGTGGGAGAAGCCAAGGCCGTCCACAGTTTCGCGACCGCGGACCGTTTGATGGATCTCTATCCGGAGTTTCGCTTCGCCTACAGCCAGACGGCGAGCTACGCGGCGGTCGCGCGCCGGTCGCCGGAATTGCACCGGCGGGTGCTGCGTCGCATCCGAGAGAAAAAGTGGGAGGCCACTGGCGCGCTCGAGGTCGAGTCCGACACGATGCTGCCCTGCGGCGAGGCGCTCGCGCGCAGTTTCCTGCTCGGGCAGGAGGCGTTTGCCCGGCTGCGTGGCGGGCGGCCCTCACGGCTGCTCTGGCTGCCGGATGTGTTCGGCTATTCCGGCTGCCTGCCGCAGCTCATGCGGCAGTGCGGCGTGGACTATTTCTTCACAACGAAGATGACGTGGGGCGCGATCACGAAATTCCCGTACAGCTCGTTTGTCTGGCGCGGTGACGACGGCAGCGAGGTCGTCGCGCACATCGTCAGCCAGCCCGTCGGCTACAACGGCAAGACCACCCTTGCGGAGTTGAAGGGCCACGCGCTCGGTCACCGGCAAAGCGACGTGCATCGGGAGTTTCTTGCGCCGACCGGCTGGGGTGACGGTGGCGGCGGCCCGACCGAGGAGATGTGCGAACGCGCACGCCGGATGGCGAACCTTGCGGCCGTGCCCCGCGTGAAGTGGGGTGGCGTGGAGCCGTTCTTCGACCGCCTCGCAAAACTTACCCCGCAGCTCCCGACCTTCCAGGGCGAATGTTACCTTGAGTATCATCGCGGAGTTTTCACGACCCACGGTGGCGTGAAGGCCGCGTTCCGCGGACTCGAACGCGCACTGCAAATCCAGGAAGCCGCCGCGTGCGCCACCGGTGCGGGGCCAATCGATGCGCATGCCTGGCGGCGGCTCGTGTTCGCGCAGTTCCACGATTACATCCCCGGCAGTTCCGTGCCGGATGTCTACCGCGAGGGCGTGGCCGAACATCGCCGGCTGGCCGCCGCGGCGGAATCGGCGGCCAAAACGAGTTTGAGCCGGACCAACGGCGGACCGTGCCTCTTCAATCCGACTCCGCATGCCCGCACCGAGGTCGTGCGCGTGGGCCGCGCCTTCCGCGCGGTTCAGCTCCCACCGCTCACCGGCCGGCCGCTCGACGAGTGCGTGATCGCGGAGTCGCCGCGTCGGGCCAAGGCGGCTGGCCTCACGCTGGAGAACGGTCTGGTTGTCGCGCGCTTTGGCCCCGATGGCTGCTTGCGAAGCCTGGCGATCGACGGACACGGATTGCAATTGGGCAGGGGCGCCGGGGCTTTGTGGGTTTATCCGGACCGGCCCGCCTTGTTCGAGGCGTGGGATATCGATCGGCAAACCCTCGCGCTTGGGCAGCCGCTCGGCCGGCCGATTTCGGTCAGCCTCCAAAACACCGCCGACGGCGCCGCGTTGATCGTCACGCACCAGGCCGGGAAGAAATCCCAGATCGCGGTCCGCTTCACACTTCGCCCCGGCGAACGCAGTCTGCGCGTGACGATCACCGCCGACTGGCACGAGCCCCACACGCTCGTGAAAATGATCTTTCCCACGCGCTACGCCGGACGCACCGCGCGATTCGGCGGGCCGTTCGGCAGCGTGCTGCGCAGTCAGCAACCCGGACGTCCGCAGGATGAGGCGATGTGGGAAGTGCCCGGCAGCCGCTGGGCCGCCGTCACCGACGAGGGCGAACACGATGGGCTTTTCGTCGTCACCGATTCGAAATACGGTTTTTCCGCACGCGACGGCGCGCTCGGCGTGAGCCTGCTCCGCACCGTGCCCGTGACAGGCTTCGATCAAAAGCACGCTGCCTCCTACACGCATTCTCTGCTCCGCGAGCCCAACGTGCCGCAACTCGCGGACCTCGGTCGGCACGAAATCAAGCTCGCGATCGGACGCTACGACACGTGGGCGCCGCGCGAGCAACATCCCGCCGCGCTCGCCGAGACGCTTTTTACGCCACTCGTGCCGTATCGCGGTCTCGCAGTGGATGGTGGGCTCCTCGGCCTCAGCGGTGCGCTTTCGCTCCAACCCTGTTGGGCGAAGCCGCTGGGGCGGGACCGGTGGCTCCTGCGGTTGCACGAAACGCTCGGTCGCCGCGGCGTCGCGCAACTCGATCTCGCGCCGGGTTGGTCCGCGCGCCTCACGGACTTGGCGGAGAAACCCGGCCGGCGCCTGTCCAATGGCCAGATGACGTTTCGCCCCTATGAAGTTGTCAGTGTGCTCCTGACCGCACAGCGCTGATCGACCAGAGAACGGGCGGGGAAGTCGGGCCCTTCCTTGCCATCGAGCAGGCGTGCCTTGCTCAAGTCATCGGCGACGAAGACCGCACCCGGGTTTTCGCCTGGTCGCATGTCCTCGGCTTTACGGCCAACGCGCTGGGTGCATTGTTCGGCGGCTGGTTGGCCGGGGCGCTGCAGACGCAAGGCTGGAGCGAGGTGGCCAGTTATCGCGTGCTGCTCTGGTCCCATGCGGCGGGTGGCGTCCTGCTCCTGGGTGTATTCGCTTTTTCGTGATCGGGGGAGGGCTGAAGGCCGTCTACGACCTTATCCTCTGGCGGACATTCGCCGCGATCAAACCGCCGGAAGAAAAAGCCCGGCCATGACTTATCGCAACGTCGGTCGCACCGGCCTCGACTCCGCGCCCAGTTGAGGATCATCCAGGAGGTCATCACGCTCGCGGTCTTCGTGAGCTTCGCGTGGGTCGTGCTCAAGGAGTAGCTCACCTGGAATTACGCGGTGAGTTTCGTCTTTTTACTGCTGGCCGCGTATTTCGCGACAGCGTTCAAACCAACGGATTCGCCTCCCTGAACCCGCCGACTTCCTTCACGACCTTGCCGGACTTGATCGATTCGTAGCAGCCATAGACGAGGCGGAGGGTTTTCAAGTTGTCCGCGCCGGTGGTTTCAGCGGGGGCCGCGCCGCGGAGGCCGGCGAGGAGATTGCGCTGCGCGGCGACGATGCTCGCGTGGACGACGCCGTAGCGTGGGTCGGCCCACTTGTAGCGCGGCGGCGGGTGGCGGGTGGTTTTTGTGCCCCGTTTGGTGACGACTCGGATCGTGAAGTCGCGCTCTAGGGAGACCGAGGCATCCTCGCCCTCGACCGTGATGAAAGCCTGGGGAAAACACTCGCCGTTCACGCGCGAGGCGTAGCTGAGATTGGTGTAAACGGTCATGCCGTTTTTCATCCCGAAGAGCACGGAGGCGGCGTCCTCGCCCTTGATGCCACGGGCCACGCTGTGAGCCCGAGCGTAGAGCGTATCGGCCTCGCCAAAAAGGAACCGCATCGCGTCGAAGAGATGCGTACCCATGTCGGCGAGCATGAACTGCGGGAGGTCGGCGAGAAACGGCTGGTTCTGAAAAACGGGAAAACTGTTCGAGTAGTTGATATGCGCTCGCCAGATTTTTCCGAGCGGAGCCTTTTTCATCGCAGCGGCGAACGCGCGGATCTGTGGCTGCCAGCGCCAGTTTTCGTTGATGAGGAGCTTCACCTTCCGTTTCCGGCAGTGGGCGACCATGGCAGCGGCGCTGGCGAAGTCGGTCGCCATTGGCTTCTGGCAGACAACGTCGAGCCCGCGGTCGGCGGCGAGACGAGTCATCGTCGCGTGCTGCTCGACGGCCGTGACGATGTCCACGAAGTCGAGGCGCTCGGCCTCGAGCATCCGGGCGTAGTCGTCGTAAACGCGGTCAGCCGGGATGCCGAAGGCGGCGGCGAGTTTCTCGGCCTTGGCGCGGGTGCGGTTGTAGATGGCGATGCACTCGCAACCGGGGAGTTCGCGCCAGCCGTGGAGCTGGTAGTGCGACCAGAAGCCGGCGCCGGCGAGGGCGAAGCGGAGGGGAGGTTTTTTCATGCGGAGAGTGGGGAAAACACGTGTGAATTAAAGCAAAGAAAAAATAAGAAAAGCAAAATTAACATTGACGAAAGAAATTTGTCTCCGTTGCGTGCCGGCGACCGATCACACCCGTTTTCAACCCAAAACATGAGCGCAAAATATCCCGGTCCCATCCAACTTCATGCCGACTTCAACGTCGACCTCAGCCGCGAAAAGGAGTTCTTGGCCGCGTATGAGAACTTCAAGAAGATCGTCGCCAAGGCGGCGGGCTTTCGCGCCTGCCGGTTGCTGAAGATCCGACCGGTGGACGAGCACGAGCACGCGGCTGAGGAACGCTGGAAGAAACTGCCTGGTGGCGCACATCCCGCGCAGATCGGAAAAACGCCCGATGGGTTGATTTACCGGCTGGTCCAAGAGTGGGATTCAGAAGACGCGCGTTGGAAATGGAATCCGACGGAGGATCACCACCACGCCTGGCACCCGTTGGAACAACCGCTGAAGCGAGCCAGCAACGGCTACCTCTTCACGGCGTATCTTTTCGACGTGAAAGGCTGAGCGGGCTCGCCCTGGGGAAAGAAGTCCCCGTGTCCGGCTCCGGAAATCTTCCGGCCAAACCTCCGGAATTGAGACGGAAAAATTTCCCGAACCCGCCGCCAGCCGTCTTAATCGCCGCGTTCGTGGCATCTTTTTTTGGATGGGGTCATTCCGCTGTCATGGGATTGGTCTTGGTTCCTGGTCTTGGTCTCCCGCAGATTTCGAGAGACCACAGATGGTCGGTATTCTGCTCTGGCATCTGTGGCCTTTCTGAATCTGGGGGAGGTCCTTCATTTCGGTCGGTGAGATCCGCTTCGAATCCGTGGGGCTATCCTGGAGTCCTCTTCGCGGTTTTGACCCACTCCTCCCATCGGTCCGCACCGCCGTGAATTCGGCGTTGCGCGATGCGACGCGTTGGCGCTTGGCTGGCCGGCGCATGAAAACCTTGCTCCTGCTGCTCCTGGCCCCGGCGTTCGTCGCGAGCGCGGCCGAACCCACGAAAAAGTCCGAACCAAAAAAAGAAAAACCCTTCACCCCCGGCGGCATCTACCGCCAGGGCGACATGGAACGGCCCCGACCATCGATCGTCGCGCCACCCTCCGCACCCGGCCGGCCGCCGGGCGACGCCATCGTGCTCTTCGACGGCAAGGACCTTTCGCAATTCAAGCGCCAGCCGCGCAAGGACGATCCCAATCCCTCCGATGCTCCGAAATGGAAGATTGAAAACGGCTACGCCGAGGTCGCACCGAAATCAGGTGCCATCGCCACCCGCGCGAAGTTCGGCTCCAGCCAGATTCACATCGAGTGGGCCACGCCGGCCGAGGTGAAGGGCCACAGCCAGGGTCGGGGCAACAGCGGTGTGCTGCTCGAAGGCTGGGGGGAGGTGCAAGTGCTCGATTCGTTTGAGAACGACACCTATCCCGACGGCCAGGCGGCGGCCATCTACAGCAATTATCCCCCGCTGGTGAACGTCAGCCGCAAGCCCGGCGAATGGCAGAGCTACGATATCATCTGTGAATGCGCGCGGCTCGACGCCAACGGCAAGGTGCTCTCGCCCGCCCGCCTCACGGTATTTCACAACGGCGTCATCATGCACCACGCCGTCGAGCGCCCGTTCACCGGCCAGGAATTCGGCTTCGCCCTGCAGGATCACAACAATCCGACCCGCTTCCGCAACATCTGGGTGCGCCCGCTGCACCGGTATGATGAAAATGCGAAACGGTAGCAGCCGGAAGGCCTCAGGCAAAGTTTGGCCGGAAAATTAGGCCGACGAGCCGTTGGCAAAAAAATGGCATCGGCGGCAACGTGGTTTCGATTTGCCGGGTAGTCGTGCGGCCGGTTGCCCGCCGAGTGTTCTGCGTCGGGCTAATCCCTGAAAACGGATGCCGTTTTTTCCTCAATGATGGCGGCAGCGATCCAATAATCTCCGGGCCAAGCGTGGTGCAAAATGGATTCATGCTTTCTCCGACCTCTGCGTGGTGTCCCGTCTCTGCGGTGCCACCTTCAGTTCAGTCGGCCCAAGCCTTTGACACCGCAGAGACAGGGCCAAAACGCAGAGAATACCATGCCAAGCATGGGAGATGGCAAAAAAGGAGTTGGCAAAAAAGACGAGGAACAGGTGCGAACGAAATCCTTTGAGCATCCTCCCTCTTGGGCAAGAGGGCCTGCCTGCGACGCCCCGGCCGGCCGGTCCGATGATCGGTCTTTTTTTGCCACCCATTTTTTTGCCCAAAGGATTGGTGGTTTGGGCCCAAGCCCCGACCAGGCAGGAGGATTCGGGTATTATTCCTCTGTCCCCATTCCTCTGTCATGGGATTGGTCTTGGTTCCTGGTTTTGGCCTCCCGCAGATTCAGAGAGACCGCAGATGGTCGGCCTTCTGATTTAGCATCTGTGGCCTTTCTGAATCGCAGGCGAGTCCATTCCCCGTGGCCCTGGTCGCCTTTGGCACCGCCTCCGGCGGGTAAACTTGCCTCGGGGTGGCCAAGCGAGGGCGAGTGTTCACCAGTTTCCTCCTGTTCTGGTAGCTGGCGCGATTTACCCGCCATTTTTTTTGCCTCTGCCCGGACCGGCGCGGTGTTGTCCGCGGCCTTGCGCGCCGGAAAATCGGGACGACGACGGGCGTTTCGTCTTGTGGGCAAGGATCAAGTTTGCCCGCCGGTCGCGGGTTGCCCGTCGACTCCGCTCAGGGCCTTGAGCCTGCCGAAACGGCGGTCGCCGCGGTGCGTAGAACGCGGGCTAACGACCGTATCTCTTCAGCACGTTGGTGGCATTGCGCCCCACGTCGCGGTCCTGCCGCACCGACTCCAGCATGGCCAGGGTCTCGGGGTCATTCTTCCAACGATCCAGCAGACTGATCGCGCTGCCCTTTTCCTCCTTCGAGCCCGCGAGCATTTTCCGCAGGATGGGGAGCACGCTCCGCGCCTTTGTTTCGCACAGCCTCGTCAGGGCGGCGCTCCGCACCCCCTTGTCGGTCTCCTTCGCCGCCACGCGGAGCAGAATCGCCTCCGCCTGCTCCGGCGGCAGCGGACTCTTGAAACTCAATCCATGGTTGACGGTCATCAACCGCACCCGGGCCACGGGATCCCGCTCCGCCAGGCGTGACACCACCTCCGGGGAAAACACCGCCACCGCGACGTCCTCTCCGATCTCCCTCCGGTCGTTGGCGAGCAGCATTAGCGCCGCCGTCCGAACCTCCGGCAGCCGGTGCCCCAGCGCCGCCTGAATCAGCGGCTCCGCCTGCGGCACTTTTCCAAAGACAATCGCATGTCGGAAAAAATCGGCGATCACCTGGTGATCCCGATCCTTTTCCATCAACTCCACCAGGGTTCCCCGGATGTCACCCGACTGCTTCCAGCCATCCACCAGCGAGCGTCCGGCCGACTGCCGCACCTGCCATTTGGGATGCGTCGTGAGAACTTCCTTTACCGCCGCAAATGCGCGGGCGTTGTTCTTGTAACGACTCTCGAGGGTGCGCAGCAACGTGCCCGTTTCCTGATCCGACGCGCCCTTGAGCTTGCCGAGGTATTCGTCGAGCCACGGATCGGCGGCGGCGTCCCGCTTCGTCACCAGGCTCCGAATCGCCTCCACGTCCCCGTACAGCTTTTGCAACGCCTCCCAGCCGGCCGCGCGTTCCCAATATACCAGCGCGGTCTCCTCCGGCAGCGGCGCCACTTTGGTTTTTACCTGGATGGAATTCTTGAGGTCCGAAATCAACTTCCCCAACGAGGGATCCTCGGCGAAAATCGCCAGCACCGGCTGCCCGCGCAAATCCCCCGCGGCCGCCAACGCGTGCGCCGCGAGGAAACGACTTTCGCGGCTCGGTGTCGTCAGCATTTGCCGGAGCAATTCCGCCGGCTCTCCGGCCAGCCCGATCTTCATCAGGCTCCTCAGCGCCGACTCCCGGGCGGAGAGGTTCGAGTGCCGGGTCGCGTATTTCAGCAGCAGGGCCTCAACCTCCGGCTCCCCGGCATAGATTTCCAGCGATCCGTTGCTCAGCATCGTATTCCAGTTCACCAGGGGGTTATCAAAATCCGCGCGCTGCAGGTCCTTTTCCAGTTCAGCCCGGTAGTCCTTGAACAGCTGGAGGGTCGTGGGGTCGAGGCCGTTTTCCTGCAGCGCCAGACGCAGTTTTCGGATGCCCCCGTAGTTGGCCAGGGAGGTGGACTGAAATTTGCCGGAGTCGATGTTGTAGGTGTTGGTGAACAGCCGGTTTTTCGCGAACTGCGCGGACGAGATGTTCTCCCGCAACACCCAGATTCCGGTCTGCGTCAGGTTCGGGTGAAATTTCTTTTCCTGCGCCATTTGGATGAACTTCACGACCCGGGCGTCGGGCTCCTCCGCGGCGGGTTCGTAGGCATCCGTCTTCTGCGGCACGTCCCAGCGCGCGGCCTCGGCGTTGAACACCTCCAGCGAAATCGTCCTCCCTCCGGGCGTCGGTCGGGACGAAAAATCTGTCGGCTGGCGAGCGAGGTAGGCACCCGCCTTGGCGTCCGGGGAAACCGGCCGCAGGATTGTTCCGGCCGGGACCGTGATGCTCACATTCTCCGGCACCCGGCCCAGCTTCAGCGTCAGGGCGTCGCGCCGATCCGCCCCGGTGATTTCCGCCTGGCAGACCTCTTGCAGCGCTTTCCAGTCCCGCGGCAAAACAAACGATCGGGCCCGGAACGGAACCGCCTTCGCCGCAGTGGCGGTCGACGAAGCAGCCGCCGGCGAACTCGATTTTTCCGCCACGCCCGTCGTCTTGTCGCCGAACGCAAAGATGATGCCTCCCGCGAACACCAGGTAACCCATCACCGCCGCCAGGGAGATGGCCGCCGTCAGCCCATAGCGTGGCAGCGCACGGCTGACGGAGCGGAAAAGTCTCACATTCATCATGGCCGCCAGCCCTCCCAGCGCACCACCCACGGCCCCGCCGCCAATCACGAGCAAGAACGGCAGGGCATTCCACGTCCACTCGTACCACGTCAGCGGTTTCATCAAGGGCACCGACACGTCCCCGACCGCCACCGACAGCATGGAGCCCAGCTGGGATATTTCCACCCGCACCGCCAACGTCCCGCCGCCCGGTCGCGGGAGCAAAAACTCGCGCGGATTTTTTCCCGCCGGTGCCGGCTGACCGTTCAGGAGCAACCGCGGTGCGCCTAACAACCCGGGCAACTCAACGGCCAGTTCCTGTTCTTCAAATCCGTCGATGGAGAATGGGTAACGCATGCGGTGGCGGGGCTCAACTTCACGGGAATACGATGCGACGCCGGAAATTGGTCAATGCAACTTTACCCGCGTGGCAGTGGTTCCGCCGGAAACGCGGAGGAGAATCGCGCCGTTCTCGGGTCCGGTCGCGAATCGCGAGCGCCCCGGCCAAGGTTCGATCCGAAGGGAAAATGTCAGCTGCCTGCGGTCTGCGAGTACCGTGGCGAATCGATTGAACCCTGGCCCGGAAGGCGGCCAGCATTTGCCGCGTGGGGCGCGTTCCCGCAGGGCACCAACCTGCAAATCGTGCAGGGTTCCACGTCTGGCGTCGCCGGCCCCAACGATCCGAATGAACGCCTGCTGTGGCTCGCCGACCGCGCCTGCGACATCCTGCTTCTTGGCCAGAACCTCAGCTCTGAAATCAACGGCCAGGGCAGCCGTGCCGCGGCCGAAGTGCATCGCGAAGTCGAACTCGACCTCTACGAAACGTACGCCGAGTTCATCGTATCGACCCTCAACGAACAACTCATCCCAGCGTTGATCCGCCAAAACTGGGGCAACCTCGACGAAGTTCCTTTCGTCGAGGTCGAGATCCCGCGGCCCCAGCGTGACGAAGAAATGGCGCGCCGGGACAAACTGCTGTTTCAGGACATGGGCCTCCCCGTGTCGCTCCAGTACCTGTACGAACGGCACCGCGTCCCATCCCCCGATCCCGGCGGCGCGCTCTTTCAGCCGCAAAAGCCGCTACCGCCCCCGGAAAAAGTGCCCGCCCCGGCGACGGCCAGGGAGCCCGGATGCCGTTGCGGCGAGCCCGTTGACGCGCGTTCCGAATCCGCCGCCCAACTCGCCGCCCGCCAGCAAGTGGCCATCGACGCCTTTCCCGGCCAGATGGCTGATGCCGAGGCCGCCGGCGATTACCTCGTATGGAATGCCATCCTCGACGACCGCACCACGGAAATTTGCCGTGAACGTCACGGCCACCGCTGGGGCGACCAATGGTCCCTCCCGCCCCCTGCCCACTACAATTGCCGCAGCACCCTGATCCGCGTCCCGAAAAGCACCTACCAGCCCCCCGCGTGACGCTCGTCTTCCCAACTGTAGGAGGGGCTTCACGCCCCGACCCTCCGCGTGAGCCACTGTCTTTTCCCGACCTCTGACCTCTGACGTCTGGCCGCTGCCGTCAGCCGTCCGCCCTCCGCCTCACATCGGCAGCACCAGCTCCAACGGATCTCGCCGCATATCCCAGATCCGAAGTATTTCCACCAGACGTTCGGATTCTTTCACCCGATAAAAAATCGCGTAGTGCCATCGAAACAATTTTCGCATGTTGCTCCGCTCTTTCACGGGCGCACCTCGATTCGGCAAAAACGAAAGCGACTCGGCGGTCGCGATCAATTCATTGCCGACATGCGCCGCTGCTTCCGCGCTGTCGCGCGCGACATACTCCGTAATCGATTTGAGGTCGGCGATCGCCTCGTCGGTCAGGCCGACTTTGAAATCCATGTCGCCAGCATCCTCCGAACATCCCCGATCGGTGTAGTGCCGCGCTCATCCGCCGACCGTCCGGCCGCATCGAGAGCCGCCAGCATTTCTGGCGTTTCGCTGACCTCATGCGCGTGCAGCCACTCCCGCACCTTGGCCTGCTCGTTCACAGGAAGGGCCTCGATCTGATTGATAACATCGGTCGCAGTCACGCCCCGAAGATACGTCTATTCCGCCACCTGGCAAGCCCGCGAAATCCGCAATCAACGGACTGAAAAAGAACGTCCCCTTCGCGTCTCCGCGCCTCCGCGTGATGCCAGGCGGCTCGATCCCTCGTTACCCTCACGCGGAGCGTGAGGGCTACTTTGCGTGCCGCCGGAACGATACCAAGACCCGAACTCTGGCGAGGCGCGCGATAACGGGCGCGGATCGAACCGCTCCTGGCTCATGGTCTGAGGCGCGCCGCGCTAGGTGAGTACCGTGGTTGAGCTGCGGATCACGTCAGCTTGTGCGGGATGAGATCGGCGAACGCCGTACCTGCACTGTCCTGCGGCCAACCTCTTCTTTTCGGCGGTGATCTTGCGCCGCCGGCTGACTTGCCCCGCGGCGTGCCCTCCCATAAGAGGTTCCTTGTGCATGAACCTTTCTGCTGAGCGAAACAAGATCCTCCGCGCCCTGCATTGGTGGTTCGCCGCGGAGGCGAAGCCGCATCCGGTGGTGCGCGTATTGGAGGGGGGGAGACCGGCTGGGCCGGCGGCGGCGTACTTCATGGAGGCGCCGCGGCTCATTCTGGTGCTCGAGGGGCGGGCGACGTTTCTCGCCGTCGTGGACCAGAAGGAGATGCGATTTGACGTGGTGCCGGGTCAGATTCTCTTCCTCGCGCAGTACACGTGGATTTCGCCGGTGCCGCGCGTGCCTTACCGGTCGCTCGGCGTGACCTTTCGCGCGGATTCGACCAGATTGATCATTACGACGCGGCCCGCGATGGCGGCGGATGGCACGGTCGCCGATCGGCGAGTTGCCCAATGGAGCACGCGGGAGACGCTGGGGCCGAAGGGTGACCAACTGCTGCAACTGCTGCGGAGCGAGCCTTCCCGGCGGCTGGGCGAACGTACGTTCGGGCCACTGGTGGAAATCCTCCTCGCGGAGGTCGCGGACCTGGTCGAAACCGCGCCTGCCCACGAGCGCGCGAGCCGGGCCGTGCTGTGGCAGATGGTCTCCGATTACCTCGCGGAACACTGGTCGGACCCGCAACTCAGCCGCAAGTCGACGGCGAGCTACTTCAGCCGCCACCCGAACCATTTTTCGCGGTTCTTCCACACCCACGCCAAGAAGAACTTCCGCACGTACCTGAACGAAATCCGCTTGGAGCGGAGCATGCAGTTCCTGCGCGATCTCCGCTACAACGTCGGCGACGTGGCTACGCTGTGCGGCTTCACCGACCTGCCGCATTTCATCCATTGTTTCCGGCTGCGCTTCGGCTTCACCCCCGGCGAGTACCGCAAACGCCACGAGCGCTGAGGGGCGTCCGGCAACGCGCGAGCCCGCCGGCCCGCGCTACTTTTATTACAGTATTGCTAGCTTTTTTTTGCGCGGGTCGAGCCCGGGAGGGCTCTTTGCTACAGCCTGACACTGCGCTCCCGGCGCCCGGCAACTGGGAGGGCAGCTGTCCGTGTCCTCAACTCCTCCCTGCCATGTACTCCCGTCAAGACCGTCCGTGCTTCCGCCTCGCCGCTGGACTCCGCCCCGGCGCGTACCTCGCTCTGCTGCTCGCCATCGCGATTTCTTGTCCCACGCAAACCGTCGCCGCCACCGGGACGGTGACGGGTACCGTCTCTCTCCAGGAAACCAAGGCCTACCTCGAGGGCGCCCGCGTCACGCTCGTGGAGCTGGACCGCAGCGTCCTCACCGCGCGCGACGGCGCCTTTGTGATCGTGGACGTGCCGGCGGGCACTCACACGGTGCGCACCTACTATACGGGCTTGGAGGACTCGGTCACGCGCGTGGATGTGGTGGCAAACCGCGTGGCTCCGCTCGCGATCAGCCTGACGGCCGGCGTGTATAGAATGGAGAAGTTCGAGGTCTCCGCCTCGCAAGTTGGTGAGGCGGCATCGATCACCAAACAGCGCAACGTGGCCAACGTGATGAACGTGGTCAGCACCGAGGCCTTCGGCAACGTGGCCGACGGCAACATCGGCAACTTCCTCGTCCGCCTGCCCAGCATCTCGGGTGACATGGAGAACGGCGAAGTGACCGGTATCCGCGTGCGCGGCCTGCCGCCACACCTCAATGCCGTCAACGTCGACGGCGTGCGCGCCGCCTCGGCGCTGGCGGGCTTCAATTCGATGTCGGACCGCGCGGCCCAGATCGATCACATCCCCTCCGAATTCGTGAAGGAGATCGAGTTGACCAAGGCACCGCTGCCCGAACACGCGGTCGATTCCCTCGGCGGCGGCGTGAATCTCGTCACCAAGTCGGCCTTTGATTTCGACCACGACGTGATCACCTACCGCGCGGGCGTTAATCACAATTTCCAGCGCGACGACATGCCGCAATTCACGCCCAACTTCGCTCTCACGTACCTCACCCGCCGGGGACAAAAGCGAAACCTCGGCCTCGCACTCTCGCTCACTTACACGGACTCCGTCTCGCCGCGCGACCGCATCGACGGCCAGCGCGTCGAGGCCGACCTCCGCAACACCCAGGCGCGCACCCTGGCCAACGCCAACGAGCGCTGGCGCAAGGGCGTGGGCTTCAAGTTCGACTACCGGATCGACGCCCAGACGAGCGTCTACGCCAAGTTTCAGCACAACTACTTCCTGACCCTCCGCCCGCGCACCGAGTTTGCGGCGACGCTCACCAGCCGGCTCGTCGCCGACTACAACGTCGTGAGCCGCGCGGCCATCGAGGCCGGGACCGTGCCCCGCACCACGACCGGGGCGGTCGCCGGCGTGGCGCCCGGCTACACGGATACGTTCACCGAATTGCTCGGCGCGACCTTCCGCCACGCGGTGACGGGCGACAGCGCGCCGAAAGTCTGGCAGTATTTCTACGAAGTGGGCGGGACGCGCCAGCTCGGTGGCGACCAGAAGCTGTCCGTCCAGGCCACCTACAATCCTTCCGATAGCCGCACCACGGCGGAGGCGCTGACGGCGACGATGGTCCCGAAGGTGGGCCTCTCCATCGATGCCCGCAGTGACCAGCGCAAGCCGGTGTATCGCCAGACCTACGGCCCGAAGTTCGGTTTCGGTTCGGACCTGAGCCAGTACACCGCCACCTACTACGCGTTGGTGGACCAGGCCGAGGACGACCTGAGCAACCTCAAGGCCGATTACGAGAAGTCGTTTCGCACGCTGCCTCTGCCGGTGAAGCTCAAGAGCGGTGTGTCCTGGCGGCGGCAGGAGAAGTTCGGCGGCGCGGGCGGCGTCGCGAATTTCAACCTGGTCGGCGCCGACGGTGTGCAGGGGCGCAACGCCGCGACAGGCCTCAACGACGACAACCTGGCGCAGTTCCTGAAGGCGAGCCCGGTGCATCCAGTCAAGGTGCAGGGTTCCCAGCCGTGGCCGGAGATGAACGACCTCGACTACGCGCGAGCGGAGGCTGTGTTCAAGGCCAACCCCCGCTGGTTCACGGTGCTGGCGCCTGCCACGTACAACATCAACCGGGCGCAGGAGGATGTCTCCGCCGCCTACGCGCAGGCCAGTGTGCAATCCGGCAAACTGCATGTGCTCGGCGGCGTGCGCTTCGAGCGGACCGAGGTCGCCGCCACCGGTCGTGTGACAGATGCGCGTAATCCGGGCACCGTTACCACGACCAAGGCCGGCGAATACCAGGATTACTTCCCGAGCATCCACTGCCGCTACGATGTGCTGAAGTCACTCGTCGGTCGCGCCAGCTTCTCGACCAGCATGGCCCGGCCCAACATGACGGATCTCTATCCGACGACCTCGGTCAGCTACTCCGGCGCCTACGGCACCGTGACCCAGAACAATTCGGACCTGAAGCCGCAATTCTCGAAGAATATCGATCTGTCCCTGGAGTACTATTTCGAGCCGGCCGGTCTCTTCTCGGTGGGCTGGTTCCACAAGGATATCACCGATTTCATCTCCCGCGGCTTGACCCAGATTGGGACCGGCGCGGACAACGGCTTCAATGGCCAGTATGCGTTGTTCGATCTCAATACGGCCTACAACGTCGGCGCGGCCACGGTCCGGGGCCTCGAGCTCAACTACAACCAGAACCTCGCGATGCTGCCGAAGCCGTTTAACGGGCTCGCGCTGTTTGCCAACTACACGAAGTTGAAAACCGAAGGGAAATACAACAACGGCGTCAGCGAGCTCGACGGCTTCGTGCCGGTGACCGCCAATGCCGGCGTCACCTACCGCTGGCGCGATTTCACGTCGCGCGTCAGCTATAACTACACCGGCGACTTCCTGCGCACGCGCAACAACAACATCGACCAGCAACTGCGCTTCCGGCCGAAAACCACGGTCGATGTCAGTTTCCAGTACCAATACCGCCCGAAGCTCGCGTTCTTCGTCGACTTGATCAACCTCGGCGATTCCTGGCCCGTCTGGTACACCGGCACGAACCGCGAACGCGTGCGCATCGCCGACAGCTACGGTGCCCGCGCCAACGTCGGCATCTCCGGCCGGTTCTGATGCGGAGGAAGCCGGCATTTCCCGCGCGGCGCCCCTGTCTTCGCCCCAGGCTGGGGCGGGGGCACATCGGCTTGCTGGCGAGCATCGTGCTCGGCTTGAGCGCGGCGGGCGCGGTTCCGGCGGGCGCGCCGGCCGCGCCGGAGCCGTTCCCGGTGGAGCCGAAGACAGCGGTGGAGCGCCCGGAATTCACGACCCAGGCCCTCGTGCTGCGCGACGGCGCCCTGCTCGCCTATTACGTGCGACCTGGGACCGGGCCCACTCTCATCCTGATTCCCGAGACCAACGGCGATCGCGCGCAGTACTTCACCGAGGAATTTCTGGCACGGATTGATCGGACGTTTCACCTGGTGGTGATCGAGACCCGTGGCCAGGGCCGAAGCTGGCCACCGCCGACGCCGGCGCAGGCCTCGATTGCACACTACGCGGAGGATGCGATCGAAGTCGCGCGGCACCTCGGGCTGGCTGGCTGGTACGTCGGTGGCCACAGCCTGGGCGGGATGACGGCGATCGCGATCGCGGGGCGCAAGCCGGCCGGCCTGCGCGGGGTCATCGCGCTCGAGGGTTGGGTTCACTCCCGGGTGCCGGAGCTGGCGTTTGCTGGTCACCCCCCCCGGACGGAGGCGCAAAACGTCGAGGCGCGCCGCCAGCGCGAGGCCCGCTACCTTTCCCACCGCTGGACGGCGGAGGAGTATGCCTCCCTCACGCGGATGTGGCGGGCCTGGACGGAAGGGGAGGCGATCATGCGCGACACGACCTATCCGTTGCTTGCCGTGTTTGGCGATCGCGGTCGGCCGCAACGGCCCGGACGCGCGGCGTTGCTGCTGCCGGACAAGCCCAACGTGGAACTCGCCTGGATCGCCGGCGCGGGGCACCAGGTGACGGCACCGCCCTTCGCCGGGGAGGTCGCCACGGCGATCAACCACTTCATCGCCCGGGTCGAGGCACTGCCCGGTCCGCGGGTGGTGCGCCACCAAATCGTCTGGCGCGAGCCGGGGCGCTTTGCCGGCTGGCCCGCCAACAACGGCGCGTGGGCGTGGGGCGATGAACTTCTCGTGGGTTTCACCGCGGGATGGCACAAGATACGGGATGTGCAGCGGCATCAGATCGACGACGCCCGGCCGGCGCAAGCGGCGTTCGCGCGCAGTCTGGATGGTGGCGCCACGTGGCATATCGAAATGCCGCCGACCGTGCCCGGCGTCGAAGAGGCGATGAAGAAGCTAAAGCCACTCGCCGAGCCCATCGACTTTCTTCGCCCCGGCTTTGCGCTGACACTGCGTTTTCACGCGAGTGGCCGCCCATTCTTCTACTATTCTTACGACAAGGGCCACCTTTGGTCCGGCCCCTTTGCCTTTCCAGACTTGGGCACACCCGGAATCGAGGCCCGCACAGACTACCTCGTGCACGGCGACCGCGAGATGACGGTCTTTCTCACCGCGCGGAAGGCAAACGGCAAGGAAGGCCGGCCGTTCTGCGCGCGCACCACGGACGGGGGTGTTACGTGGGAGCGCCAGGCCTACATCGGCCCCGAGCCGGAGGATTTCGTGATCATGCCATCGACGGTCGCGCTCGATGAAAAGACGTTCCTCACCACCGTACGCGTCAAGCAGGGCGACCGGCCCGCGTGGATCGACGCCTGGATCTCGCGCGACCGCGGCAAGAGCTGGGACTACTGCAACCGTCCGGCGCCGGATACCGGGTTCAAGTCGGGTAATCCGCCCGACTTGCTGCGGCTGCGCGACGGTCGCCTCTGCCTCATCTACGGCTACCGTTCAGCGCCCCGCGGCATCCGCGCCCGTCTCAGCCAGGACCAGGGGGCCACGTGGGGCGAAGAAATCGTCCTGCGGGCCGACGCCGTCACGCACGATCTCGGCTATCCCCGATCTTTCCAACGGGCCGACGGGCGCATCCTCACGGTGTATTACTACAACGACGGCGCCCACACGGAGCGATTCATCGCCGCCACGGAATGGGAGCCCGGGCTTCCGTGAACGGCCGCCGCGGTTCGCTTGCGTTGCCTTCACTCGCACCCTGACCCTTCATGCCTGCCGCCATCTCTTCAATTTCGGACCGGTCCCCGTCCGACGCGGACTACGACGTTGTGGTAATCGGCGGGACTCCCGCCGGCATCGTGTTTGCGGTCCGGGCCGCCCGCGAAGGCGCCCGCGTGCTGCTCGTCAACCACACGCCGCATCTCGGCGGGATGCTGGCCAACGGCCTCGGCGTGTGGGATTCACGCTACGAGCGCAAGCGGTCGCCCATCTACGACGAAGTCCGCCAGGCGATCTTTGCGTACTACCACGACACGTATGGCCTGGCTTCGCCGCAATACAGCGACGCCCTCCCGGGCGCAACCGGTCATACCAATGGCAAGTTCGAGCCCCACGTGGCGGAGCAAGTTCTGACGGCGTTGGTGGCCCGGGAAGAGCGAATCACCGTGGTGTTGTCGCACTATCCGGCGGCGGTCGAGCGGGTGGGACCGCGGATTGTGGGCATTACTTTTGCGTCCATGGATGGGTCGGAATGTTTTCGGGCCAGCGGGCCGATCTTTGCCGAGTGCTCCTACGAAGCGGACACTCTACCACTGGCGGGTATTCCCTACCGCGTCGGCCGCGAGGCGCGGGCAGAGTACGGCGAGGCCCATGCAGGAGTCGTCTTTATGCAGCCGGCGGAGGAGGCACCGAACGCGGGCATGGCGCGGACGGCAGCGGACCAGGCGGCGCTGCAGTTGCGATATTTTCCCGGCTTTCAGGTGCGGCGGCCCGAAAGCACCGGCGAAGGCGACGGGAACGTTCAGGCGATGAATTACCGCGTCATTCTCACGAGCGACCCGGCCCGGCGCGTGCCGATCCAGCCGCCCGGGAATTACGATCCCGTCCGATTGCGTGAACTCGAATTTGGGGCGGAGATTGAGGCGATTCCCAACGGCAAACTGGGGCTGAACCGGCCGCAGTTGCTTGGACCTCACAACGCCTATGTCGAAGGCGACTGGTCGACCCGCTGCCGGGTGATGGATCTCCATTGGGAAACCGCGCTGGCCCTGCTTTGGTTCCGGCAACACGATCGATCCGTGCCGGAGGCGGAGCGTCGCCGCTGGCTCGAATACGGCTTGGCGCGCGATGAGTTTTCCGACCATCATCATCGGCCCCATGAAATCTATCTCCGCGAGGGACGTCGACTCGTTGGGCGCACCCTGCTGACCCAGGCCGACACGATGCTCACACCCGGCCTCGGCCGGCCGCCCCTCCACCGCGACAGCATCGCTTTCACCGAATGGTATGTGGACTCACACGCCTGCACGCCCCGACGCGTCGCGGGTAGCCTCGAGGAGGGTAAGATCATGCTGCACCAGGAGACCTTCCCTGGCCAGGTGCCGTTCCGCGCCTTGCTGCCGACCGGCGTGGACAACCTGCTGGTGCCGGTAAGCCTCAGTGCCACGCATGTGGCGTGGAACACGGTCCGCCTTGAGGCGACTTGGATGCACATCGCCGAAGCCGCCGCGTATGCGGCGTTGCAGGCGTTGCAGCACGAGCAGGCTCCTGCGGCCATCGATGGCGATCGGCTGCGGCAGACACTGGCAGCCCGCGGGATCACGCTCGCGTTTTTCAACGACCTCGATTCGGCCCCGGGCGATGAGATGGCGGCGGCGGCGCAGTATTTCTCCGGCTGGGGCTTTTTCCCGGACTTCGACGCCCGGCTGGCGGCGCCGCTCGATGGTGGCACCGCCCGGGAGTGGCTGGCCGCGCTCCGCTGCGGCGCGCCGGCTGAGCCGAACGCGGTTGCGCGCAGGATCGCCCTCGCTTGCGCCCGGGACGAAGCGCCGGTGCGCCGCACGGAGTTTGCGGCGCTGCTGCCAGAAGTGGAACTTGCCGCCGGGCTGGACGAGACCCTTACCCGGGGAGAAGGGTTAGGGGCACTATGGCGGTGCTTGCGGTCCAGCCGCGGCAACGCGAACCCACCGTCGCGGGAAATCGCCGTGGCACCGTCAACTCCCGCCCTCGCCTCCGATTCCACCAATGTCCACTAATCGTATCCTTCGGTTCATTCCCAACGCCGTACTGGGGGGATCTCTCCTGGCCGGGGCCGTTTTCGCCGCGACGGAACTACCACCCATGCTCGACCTGCCAGGCACGGGCGGTGATCCCGGCAAGATCAATTTTGGCACGCTGGCGATCCTGCCGGGCGAGCACGCCATCGTCTCGCACGGCAACGCTCCCTGGGTGTTTCGCAATCACAATTACCTGGCTTGGTTCGAAGGTCGCTACTGGGCGATGTGGAGCCACGGCCTGCGCCAGGAGGACTATCCCGAGCAGCATGTGCAGTATGCCACCAGCTTCGACGGCCTCACCTGGACCGAGGCCAAGCCGATCGTCGGTCCCTCGCCGGACAAGGACTTCCGCTACATCGCCCGGGGCTTCTGGGCCCGTGCCGGCGAGTTGCTGGCCCTGGCCAGCCATGACGAATCCTACGACGCCACGGGCAAAAAGAAGCTCTTCGGTCCGAGCCTGGAACTGCGCGCCTATGCCTGGGACAAGGCGACCGGCACCTGGCAGCCCCGCGGGGTGCTGGCGCGGGATACGATCAACAACTTCCCGCCGACGCTGCTGCCGGACGGCACGTGGGCCATGGTGCGACGCGACCATGACCTGAAGGTTTCGATGCTGATCGGCGGGGTGAAAGCGGCGCACGACTGGAATAACATTCCTCTCACCATGCCGCCCGGCAGCAATTTTCGCGCGGACGAACCGGTGCTTTCGGCGCTGCCCGACGGCCGGGTCATCGGACTCTTCCGCGACAACGGCGGTTCGAAGCGGCTGTACCGGGCTGTATCCGCCGACAACGGACGGAGCTGGACCACGCCGGCGAAGACCAACTTCCCCGACGCCACCTCGAAGTTCTTCCCGCTGCGCACCTCGCGGGGCTACTACGTGTTGGTTTCCAATGCCAACCCGGCGCCCCAGCAGCGCCTGCCGTTGTGCCTTGCGGTGTCGGAGGACGGCCTGACCTACACCCGCCTGGTGCGGCTGCCGGTGCCGACGGCGCCGCAGGATCTCCGGCCCCGCATCGGGGAGCGCAAGGCGGCGGGCTTCCAATACCCCCACGTCATCGAACAGGCCGGACACCTCCTCGTCATCTATTCGCGCGACATGAAGACGGTGGAATCGATCCGGGTGGCGCTCGCCGACGTGGACCAACTGCGGCGGACCAACCTGGCCGCGACCCCGTGACGGAACTCAACCTCCGGACCCTCGATGTGGTCGCCGTGGCGGCCGACCTCGCCAACTCCAGCAGAATCCAGTTTGCTTCCAGCAGTCGGTTTTTCAGGAGTCGCCATGATCCATAAATCCACCATCCAACGGCGGGATTTTCTCAAAGCCGGGACGGCAACGGTCGCGGGCACGTTGCTCGCGCCGGTCGCCATGGGCCAGGGCCTGGCCAGCGACCCGAAGCCGGTGCGCATCGGCTGTGTCGGCGTGGGTCGGCGGGGCACGAGTTTGCTGGGAATTTTGCTCCGCATGGAAGGCGTCGAGGTACCCGCCGTTTGCGACCTCGATCCTGCGGCGGCCGTGAAAGCGCAACAGCTGGTCGCCCGCTCTGGCCGAAAGGCTCCGGAAGTCTACTCCAAGGGCACCGAGGATTTTCAGCGCCTGATGAACCGCGGCGATCTCGACGCCGTGATTCTGGCCACTCCGTGGGAATGGCATGCCCCCATGGCCGTCTCCGCGATGAAGGCGGGCAAGTACGTGGGCGTCGAAGTGCCTTGTGCCATCACTGTCGACGAATGTTGGGAGCTGGTGAGAACCTCCGAAACCACCGGCGTCCCCTGCATGATGCTCGAAAACTGGAGCTTCCGCCGGGACAACCTCGCCGTGTTGAAGATGATTCGCGCGGGGCTCTTCGGCGAGATTGTCCATTGCCACTGCGCCCATTCGCACAACTGCGTCTATTGGTACTTCGACGCCCAGGGCCAGCCGCGCTGGAGCGGTGACCACCTGCTGCGGCGCAACGCCGATCAATACCCCACGCACAGTCTCGGGCCGGTGCTGAGCTGGATGGACATCAATTGTGGCGACCGCTTCGACACCGTGGTCTCGATGGCCTCGCGCTCGCTGGGAATCAAAGATCAACTCGAACGGAAGTACGGCAAGGACCACGCTCCCGCCAAGCTGCCCTATCAACAGGGCGACATCGTCACCACGATGGTCAAGACCGTCCGGGGCAACACGATTGTCATCGCGATGGACATGCAATTGCCGCGCCCCTACGACAATCGCTGGCAGATCCAGGGCACCCGCGGACTGTACAATGAGCAGCGCGACGCCGTATTCATAGCCGACTCAGCCGAGAAGGCCGAAAACTGGGAGCCGTTCGCACCGTACCAAGCCAAATACGACCACGGATGGTGGCGGGACGCGGCGGCGGTGCCCGGGACTGGCGCGCACGGCGGTACCGACGGAGTCGAACTGCGGGAATTCGTCCGCTCGGTCCGGGCCATAACGCAAACGCTGATCGACGTCTACGACTCGGTGACGATGAGCGTGATCTTTCCTCTCTCGGAGCAGTCCATTGCGGCCGGCAGTGCGCCGGTGAAATGTCCCGACTTCACGGGCGGCCGGTGGCAACCGACCAAGCCGAAGTTCGCGGTCGAAAGCTGATGCCCATGGCGATGACCCCGCGCCAACGCTGGCTGGCCTTGCTGGACCGCAAGACCCCGGATCGCATTCCCACCGACTATCAAGCCACCGGCGAAGTGACCGACCGGCTGTGCCGCGACTTGGGCTGCGCGGATGGCGAAGCGCTGTACCGCAAGCTGCACATCGATGCCCGCCGCAAGGTCGAACCAGTTTGGAACCGTCCGCCCGGCTTGCCGGCCGAGGCTGACATGTGGGGTATCGTCTATCGTGAGATCTCATACGGATCTGGCGTGTACCTGGAACCGGAGCATCAACCGCTGGCGCATGCAACCAGCGTGGCGGAGGTTGACGCCCATCGCTGGCCGTCCTGCGACGATTTCGACTACTCGGTCGTCACCCGAACACTCGATGCGGACGACGGCTACCGGCCCATCCACGCGGGCTGCTACGAGCCTTTCCTCCTGTACTGCTATCTGCGCGGGCTGGAAGCGTCGCTCGAAGACCTGGTGCTGCGGCCGGAAATCGCCGACGCCATTCTGGGGCACCTCTTCGACTTCTACCACGAGCACCACCGCCGCCTCTTCGAAGCCGGCCGCGGGCGGATCGACACGACCTACGTGGCCGAGGATCTCGGAGCCCAGACCGGGCCGCTCATGAGCTTGCCAATGTACCGCCGGTTCTTGCTGGCGAACCAGATCAAGCTGGCCGATCTGGCCCGATCATACGGTGTGCACGTGATGTATCATACCGACGGCGCGGCGCGGGTGTTCTTGCCCGACCTAATTGACCGGGTCGGCATCGAAATCCTCAACCCGGTTCAGTGGCGTTGTCCGGGCATGGAGCGGGAGAAACTCGTCGCCGATTTCGGCCGGCACCTCATTTTCCATGGGTCGATCGACAACCAGCAGACCCTGCCGTTTGGCACGGTGGACGACGTGGTCTGCGAGGTGCGCGCCAGCGTCGAAATCTACCGCCCCGCACGCTGGATTTGCGCTCCATGTCACAACCTCCAACCCATCAGCTCAACCGCCAATATCGTGGCCTTGTACGAGGCAATCCATGAATACGGTCGCCACTAGTCGACGGAGCCCGGCAATCGTGAAGTCCAACCTCTGGCATCCACCAGGTCGGACTTCCCCTCCGGGGGGTTGCGGCTCTGAATCGTGGTGCGAGATCACCGCGCGAGCGAATCTCCTCCTATGATCATCACCAGTCGTCCACTGGATATCGTCGCGGTTGCCAGCTATCTCGTCGCGATGATCGTGATCGGGCTCTATTGCTCGCGACGCAGCAAGAACTCCGAAAATTACTTTGTCGGGCGTCGCAGCTTTCCGGGGTGGGCGGTGGCCTTGTCCATGCTCGCGACCATCGTGAGCTCGGCCACGTTTTTGGCCCTGCCGGCGGCGGCCTACGTGCTCGATTGGCGGCAACTCACCGTCAACCTGATGGTGCCCTTGGTCACGGTACTGGCCATCGTGGTGTTCATTCCCTTCTTTCGTCGCGCCGGTCGGACCTCCGCCTTCGAGTACCTCATGGATCGGTTTGGCCCGGGGGCGCGGCTTTACGGGGCGGTCAGCTTTATCATGCTCCAGCAGATTCGGCTGGCCATGATACTGTTTCTCGTGGCGCTACCGATGGAGTTCCTGACGGGGGCTCCGCTCGACGCCGTGATTGTGGGCTGCGGGTTCTTTGTGGCGCTCTACGCGATTGTGGGAGGCATGGAGACCGTGTTCTGGGCCGGCGTCGTGCAGGCGGTCATCATGCTGGTGGGCGGCGTGCTCTGCCTGGGGTTTGTGACCGCCGAATTGCCGGGCGGCCTGGCGCAGGTCATTCGGGTCGGCGGCGCCCACCACAAGTTCAGCCTGGGCAGCTTTGCGTGGAGTCCCCATGAGCGGACCTTCTACACGGTGGCGATTCTCGGCATCGTGAACTGGCTGACGGTCTTCGCCGGGGAGCAGACGATGGTGCAGCGTTATGTGTCGGCTGGCTCGCTGCGCGAGGCCCGCAAGGCCACGGCGATCTTTGCGGCCATCGCCGTCCCAATGTGGACGATGTTCTTTTTCATCGGCACCGCGCTGTTTGTTTTTTATCGCGAGTTTCCCGATCCGACCATCGCGAAGCTGCAGCCCGATCAGGTGCTGCCGTATTTCGTTTTCGCCCACATCCCACCCGGGTTGGCCGGCATCGTCGTGGCCGCAGTGCTCGCGGCCGCCATGAGTTCGCTCGATTCCGGCGTGAACTCCATCGCCACCGTGACCATCGTGGATTTGGTGCGACCGTACCTCGCGCCCGGTCGCAGCGACCGTTTCTATCTGAACGCGGCGCGGGTTGCCACGGCCGCGGCGATTCTGGCCATGACCCTCGGTGCCCTCCTCTTCTCCCGGCTCGAGAAAGAGAGCATGAACGATGTCAGCCTGACAGTGGCCAGCGTCTTTGGCGGGTGTTTGATGGGGCTCTATATGTTGGGGTTCTTCGTTCCGCGGGTCGAGGGAAAGTCGGTCAATATCGCCCTGGTCCCGGCGGTCGCGTTCAACCTTTACCTGGGGCTGGGAGCCGTGGGCGCACTGCCCAACAGCTGGAAGCTGGGCCTGCACAGCTACTGGACCACCGCGGTGGTGAACGGTTTCTTCATGGCGCTCGCCTACGGCCTCAGCTTGGGGCGGAAATCGCTGCCGCGCGACCTGACTGGACTGACGGTGTGGACACTTCCGGCAAAGCAGGCCGAGCTTCACAAGGGTCAATAAGGAGGGTCGACACATGGCGGGCACATGGCTCGAGGTAGCGGAAGGTACATCCCATCCCGTCCAAGACCTCGAAGCCCTCGCGCCGCAACACGGTAGTAGGAATTGAGTACACCTCCGAGCCGTGGCCGTCGGCGCACCGTTCCCGGCAACGAGCCGGTGCCCTTCGGCGGCTCCTCTCCTGCGCCCATGGAAAATGTCGGCTCCCTGCGGTCTGCAATTACGGTGGCGAATCGATTGAACCCTGGCCCGGAAGGCGGCCAGCATTTTCTTCCCAACGTGCTGCCCGTGGCTAAGGTGCTGCCATGTTTCAAGTCTACGTCACCGATCACCTCGCGCCCCCGGCCGAAATCGAGGTGCGTGAACTTGCCGGCCTCGCTCGCGTGGACTGCCTCCTAGCCCGGGGCCACCACGAGTTGAAAGGGCGCGTCGATGACGCCGACGCCTTGATCATCTTCCATGAGATCACCCTTCCCGCGGATGTGATCGCGGGACTCCAGCGATGCCGCGTCATCGTCCGGGGCGGCGTGGGCTACGACAACGTCGATCTCGAGGCTGCGACCGCGCGGGGAATCCCGGTCTGCAATGTGCCCGACTATGGTGTCGATGAGGTCGCCGATCATGCGATCCTTCTGACCCTGGCGTGCAGTCGGGGTCTGGCGCGCACCGAGCGGCAGCTGCGGCGGACGCTGCAACCGTGGGACTGTCATTCCGTGGAGCCCGTCCCGCGCCTGGCCGGCGCCACCATGGGAATCGTCGGGCTGGGCCGCATCGGCGCCGCCACGGCCATGCGGGCAAAGGCCATGCGGATGCGGGTGATCGCGTATGACCCGTACCTCCGGCCGGGACTGGAGAAGAGCTTCGGGGTGCCAATGGTCGATCTCGACACCCTGCTGGCCGAGAGCGATGTCGTATCGCTGCACACGCCATTGACCGGGGAAACCCGCCATCTGATCGACGCCCGTGCGCTTTCGAAAATGAAGCCGACCGCGCTGCTCGTCAACACGGCCCGGGGTGCGGTCGTGGACACGGCGGCGCTGGCGGAGGCCCTCGGAGCCGGGCGTCTGGCGGGAGCCGGCATTGATGTGCTCCCGCAGGAGCCTCCGACCGCGAGTGACCCGCTCATCCAGCTCTGGCGGCAGGAGGATCCGGTGGTCAATCTGGTGATCACGCCGCACACTGCGTTCTATTCGGAGGCTGGCGTGGTGGAGATACGGACGAAGGCCGCCCGGGAGGTTGCGCGCGTCCTTCGCGGCGAGGCGCCGAAGTATTGCGTGAACCGGGAGCTGATCGGGTGAAGATCGCAATCGGACAGCTGGAAGGCTTTTGCAGCGAGGTGTTGCGGCGGGCAGGAGTAGACGAGGCCGGCGCGCTCACGACCGCAAGAATCCTGGTTCTGGCCGATGCCTGGGGCGTTTTCACGCATGGCGTGAGGAATCTGGGCGGTTACCTGCAGCGAATCCAAGCAGGAGGCATTCGCGCGACTGGACAACCTCGCGTCACCGCGGACGGTCCCGCCTGGGCACTCGTCGATGGAGACGCGGCCCTCGGACTGGTGGGCGGGGCGTTCGCCATGCGGACGGCGATGCAAAAGGCGCGGGCCTGCGGGATCGGTTACGCCGGACTCCGCAACACCTGTCACTTCGGCGCAGCCGGTTGCTACGCCGTGATGGCGGCGCGAGACGGGATGATCGGGATCGCCATGGCCAATGACACTCCCACGGTGACCGCGCCGGGGGCCGCCGGGCCGGTGATGGGAAGCAATCCCTTCGCGTTCGCGGCTCCGGCCGGCGATGAGCCGCCGGTCGTGCTCGACATTGCCACCAGCACGGTGGCCGGGGGAAAGGTGTTCCTCGCCGCGGCCCGCGGGGAACCGATTCCCGAAGGCTGGGTGGTGGACGGCAACGGCGCTCCGACCACCGATCCGACCGTGTTCACCGCCTTTCCGCACCGCGGCGCCCTGACGCCGATGGCCGCCCACAAGGGCTACGGCTTCGCCTTCATGATCGAGACGCTCACCTCCATCCTCGCGGGGGCGGGTGTGGTGCGGACCCTGGCCAGTTGGTCCTTTTCCGATTCGTCCGTGCCCACCGACCATTCGGCCGCGTTCATCGCAGTGAATGTGGCAGCGATGCCGACCGGGAGCGCATTCCAGGACAAGGTGGGCGCGATGATCCGGGAGATCCGCGCCCTGCCGAAAGCGGCGGGAGCCGGGAGGATTTACGTGCCGGGAGAACTGGAATGGGAGAGGCACGCGCGGGCGGTGCAGGAGGGCATAGACCTGCCCGCGGAAGTCGCCTCCGCGCTCCGGGATGTGGCAATGAAGATGGGCGTGGTCGGGCTGCCGTCGTCATGACGAGTGAGCCCTCCGGCCTGGGCCGGGCCACCGCCGGGCCAGATCCGGGGCCTCACGGTTCAGTGCGATCGGCTGTCTCGTACGAGACATCCAATCGCACAAGCGACCGGCTGGGCGGATCGGTCTGTGGTTGCTCGCCGGCAGGAACGGTTTCCGGCTCAGCGGCGGCGCGCGCGCCCCAGAAGGGATGCGGCCCCGATTCCGAATCCGATCGTCCCGGTGAGAATGGCAGGGCCGACCCATCCGCTGAAGTCGATGGAACCCTTGATGCCAAGCCCGAGGAAGAGGGTTGCGCCGGCGGCGTTGAGTGCGAGGAGTGGGAGGTTGAGCCGTTCGCCACGGGCCACAAAGCGCCACTCGACCCAAAGGTTGAGGAGACTGATGATCCCGCAGGCCAGGACGCCGGTGAAGAGGTTGGCCGGGGTCAGCAGCACTACGAAGCGGACCGGCGCAGCCGAGGGATTGAACCAACGCTGCGCGAGGGTTGCGAGGAGAAGCCCCAGCCCCATGAAGCTGCACCAGCGGACCGCCCAGGCGCGAACGCGTGGCTCGTCAGCAGAGAGCCGCTGCCATCCAAAGGCCGCCACCATCTCCCGCAGGATGGTCGGGGCGACTTCGATCGTCCCGTAGAGCGTTCCGCCCATGGCGAGCAGCGCTCCCGCGAAATAGAGCGGGGTCAGCCACGCTCCTCCGGCGCCGACGAACTGCGCCTGCAGCGTCAGCAAATCGGCGCCGCCCGGGACGCGGTGCTGCGAACCGAGCACGATGTGGCCACAAGCCACGAAGACTACGCTGAAGATCAGCACCGCCACGAAGCTGAGGGAGCAGTCGAGGAGGATGATCCGCCTGAGTTCCCTGCAGGCGCACGGGTCCGCGCTACGCCGCGCCTGCGTGTCCCGATGTTTTTCGCGGAGCCACGTGACATAGGCGAGGTAGTCGTAGCCGCCGCCCCCCAGCACGCCGGCGTAGGTGGCGACCTCCACCCAGACCGGCCGATCCGCAAACTCGGTCATGGTCGCGGCCCATTCCGGATAGTGCATGGGACCGAGATGGAGCAATCCCCCGAGCAGCGCAGCGACGTCCGGCTTCAGGAGGACCAGGGAGACCAGGACGGTGACGAGCATCAACGCCACGATGCCGGTTTGGAGCTTCTCCTGCCGCGCATAGGTGCCCGTCGCGGAGAGGATCATCGTGAGGAGCAGGGTGACCACCGCCCACCCCAGGGCTCCGGTTCCGCGGAGCGCTCCGGTGGTGTTCGTGAGGCTCGCGAGCAACGTCCCGATGGTTCCGGCATGAAAGCTGACCCAGACGGGGAACGAGATCATCGCGAGGAGGAAGAAGGTCAGTGGAAGCCAGCCCCGTGGTCCCGGAAGATCCACCCAGCGCTGGAACGGATGCCGTTCCGTGTTCACCCAATGGGTGGCGCTAGCGAAGACCAGAGCCCACTTCAATGTCAGCACGAGCACGAAGAGCCCGAGAACCTGGTAGCCAAAGAGCGCCCCGGCCCGCGAGGAGAAGACCAGTTCGCCGCTGCCGATGGTCAGCGAGGCCATGATCGCGCCGGGCCCAAGCTGGTGGAAAATCCCGCGCACCGACCTGCGCGCTTCTGCCTGGGCCGGACCGGCGATGTTGGGCACGCCTCATTTCGACACCATCGCACCCTCCCACGACAAGCCGGAAGTGAGAACGTCGCGACGATCCGACTCCTCCCGGTCCAACGGCCTCAGAATCCAGTTTCCTTCCACTCACTGGGTTTGCCGGTCCTTCGGTCGACTTGACCCGTTTGGATCGACCGCCGAATGGGCGTTGTCGGCGTCGAAAATCCGCTCTGAAAAACGGCTGTGACAAAGCGTAGCCCTCCGAAGCGATGTCCAATTTATTGCGACGCTGTGTATGATAGCAGAAAGTCGTCGACTAAGATTGGATCAGACAGCGAATACCTTGGCACCGGGGCGGATGATGACGGTCTTGGGACCGGCGAATGCGCAGTAGTAGCCTCGGATGCCCTGGTCGATGAACTGGATCGCGGATTTGACCGCTTCGGTGGAGGCGTGGGGATCGCGCAGCGCGAACTTGGCGAACGGCATGCAGGGCGTGGCCACGATCACGTTCGTGAGGGTGGCGATGCCATCGGCGGTCTCGATCGCGATGCCGTTGGCAACCTCGTCCAGCGTGACGCTCGGCGCGGTGCCCTCGACGATGATGTTCTCGGCGGCGCAACCGAAGGTGAAGGAATTCCCGAAGCGGGCGCGCATGGTGTCGTAGTGGCGGGAGAAGCCGACGCAGAGGGTGTTCTCGCCCCGGCTTCGCGTAAATGGGTGCATCGCATTATGCACATCCACGATGCAGCTGCCGTCCCGCGCGGGCGCCCACGCACCGCCGGGCGTAAGGAACAACTCTTCCACCACGAGCAGCGCGGCGGGGTCAAAGTAGCGCGTTGGACCCGTGCCGATGGTCAGGCTTGAGCGTTGGATTTGCAGCCGGGCGATGGTGCCGAGGAGTGTCATGCGGGTGGAGTTAGTAGTATGAGCAAAGTCACATCACCACGGATTTCACGTTCGCGCCAGGCAACTGGTCAACAATCCGTTACCTCTTCCGGGAGGTCGTCGATTCAGCACGCCCCCACCTTGCAGGCTCCGCCAGTCCCCGCCCTCGCAAAGGGAGTCGTGTTACCTACCAGTCGCCGCCCCAAAACCGGATTTTGGCCGTGACAGAAAGAAACAGGATGCGCGCGGACTCGGATCGTGCATGCAGGAGAGCGGTTCTTTCCGCGAGGCAGGCGATCCATCGTCGCTATGCTGGTGTTTTTCCAAGCCCGTCTTTCGGTCTGATTCCGAAGGCCGTGTGTGGTGTCATTGGTGGCGCGTCCGCGCAAGCTGGCGGCAAAACTTGGCTACGCCCTCCAACCCCTCCGAGCAGTGGCTGTCTCTTGAGAGAGGAGGCGTCACCAAAAGAGTAGACTGCGGCCAAAGGGCCGGCACACTCGCAGCCGTCATGACACGCCACCCCCTCGTCGTCCTCGTCTCGCTGTTGCTGGTTACCCTGGCCGGGGCCGCCGATTATCCCGTGCGTCCGATTACCTTCATCGTGCCTTGGGGCGCGGGCGGCGGCACGGATGCGGTCGGGCGCGTCATCGCCTCGCTCCTGGAACGCGACTTGGGCCGGCCGGTGAACGTGGTCAATCGCACCGGCGGCAGCGGCGTGGTGGGACACAGCGCGATCGCGAATGCGCGGCCCGACGGCTACACGCTCGGCATCCTGACGGTCGAGATTGTGATGATGCACCACCAGAAACTCACGCCGCTCACCGGGGCATCGTTCACTCCGCTGGGAATGATCAACCTCGATCCCACGGCGATTCAGGTCCGGGCCGATTCACCGTATCACAGTCTCGGCGACATCCTGAACGCGATCCGCGCGAAGCCGGGAAAGCTCAAGGCGTCCGGGACGGCGCAGGGCGGCATCTGGCACGTGGCGCTGTATGGCTTGTTGCAGGAGCAGAAGATCGCGCCCGACGCGGTGGTGTGGATCCCCAGCGCGAGCAACGCCGCGGGGTTGCTCGATCTCGTGGCCGGCGGCGTCGATCTGGTGCCGGGTTCCCACCCCGAAGGCCGTTCGCTGATCGACGCGGGCAAGGTGCGGAGCGTGGTGATTTTCGACGAGAAGCCTTCCCCGCTCTATCCAGCGGTGCCGACGGGGGTGCAGGCGACCGGCACGGCCTGGAGCATGGGGGCCTGGCGCGGGATCGGCGCGCCGCGCAACCTGCCGAAGGCGATCGAGGCGCGACTGCAGGCCGCGGTGAAAAAGGCGTACGAGAGCAAGGAATTCGAGACCTTCATGGTGCAGCGCGGCTTCGGGATGCGCTGGGCGGGGCCGGCCGAGTTCGGGGCGTTCATGGCCCGGGAGGATGTGAAGATGGGCACGGTGATGAAAGCGGTGGGGTTGGCGAAATAGAGAGCCTTGGAACAAGCCGCGAGGTATTTGAACAAGACGTCTCCACCACCCATGCGTCCAACACCAACGCCGGCCAATGTAGGAGCGGGTTTACCCCGCGATGGATCGTCGTTGCGAATGCAGCGCGGCGTAAAGCCGCTCCTACAACAATCCAAGCCGGAGCCGCGCGCGGAGCGCACGGCCCACCTTCTGACTCCATGCAACTAAACGACCGGATCGCGGGGCTTCTGGTGTTCTTGGCCGGGGCCGGCATTGCGCTCTACGCCCTGACGTTTCCGTCGACGCCGGGCGCGGGGATTGGACCCGGCGCGTTTCCCCTGCTGATCGGCGTCGGCCTATCGCTCTGTGGCACCGTCCTCATCTGGGGCGGGTGGGTGCAACGCGGTGGGCCGAGGTTGGACGCGGAGGAAACGCCGGCATCACCGCGGCTCGCGTTCAACGGCGTGCTCGTGGTTGGCGCGCTCGTTTTTTACGCCCTCGCGGCGGAGACGGTCGGGTTCTTTCTCGCGGGTTCTGTTTTCCTCGCGAGCCTCTTCCTCGCCTTCGGCGTGAACCGGCGGTGGATCGCGCCGCTGGCGGTGGCGGTGACGCTGGGGATCCACGTGGCATTCTACACCCTGCTGCGCGTGCCGTTGCCGTGGGGCTGGTTTGAAGGGATGGCCTGGTGATGACGCACGTGCTCGAAGCCTTCCGGATCGTGTTCGATCCCTACGTGCTCGGGGTCGTGCTGGCCTCGGCGCTGTTCGGACTTTGCGTGGGGGCGATCCCCGGCCTGACCGCCACCATGGCGGTGGCGCTCCTCGTGCCGATCACGTTTCATCTGCCGCCCGTGCCCGCGATTGCATGCATGGTGACGGTGACCGCGATGGCGATCTTCGCCGGCGACATCCCCGGCGCATTGCTGCGGATCCCCGGCACCCCGGCGTCGGCGGCGTATTGCGATGAGGCCCATGCGATGACGCGCAACGGCCAGGCCGAACTCGTGCTCGGCGCCGGCCGGGTGTTTTCCGTGATCGGCGGATTGTTTGGAACCGCGGTGCTGATCACCACGGCGCCGGCCCTGGCGGAGGTCGCGCTGCAGTTCAGTTCGTTCGAGTATTTCTGGCTGGTGCTGCTGGGGCTGACGTGCGCGGTCTTCATCGCGCCGGGCCGGCCGTTGCGGAGCATTGTCTCGCTGCTGCTCGGCCTGTTGCTGGCGACGGTGGGCTTCGAGAATCCCGCGGCGTATCCGCGATTCACCTTCGGCGCGGAGCAGTTGATGAGCGGTTTGCAGCTCATGCCCGTAATGATTGGGATGTTTGCGGTGTCGGAGGTGATCCGGTTTGCCGTGTCGCCGGGCGGCCCGGTCGCGGTGATTTCGCAGGACATCGGCCGGATCTTCCGCGGGCAGGGCGCCCTGCTGCGCCGGTATCCCGTGCAGGTGTTGCGCGGCAGCGTGCTCGGCACGGCGATCGGGGCGCTGCCGGGGGCGGGCGCGGACATCGCGGCGTGGATTTCCTACGGGCTGTCGAAGCGTTTTTCGAAAACACCGGAGAAATTCGGGACCGGGCATGTCGAGGGCGTGATCGAGTCCGGGGCGGCCAACAACAGCGCGCTGGCCGGGGCGTGGATTCCCGCGCTGGTCTTCGGCATCCCGGG
>SXGT01888362.1_pt1 | contig 40868 bp, 40 predicted proteins | sample 3176221 | NCBI WGS metagenome assembly SXGT01 (sample SAMN11356862, study PRJNA531348) | freshwater metagenome | isolation source: freshwater sample F1-120 | place: China: Fuxian Lake, Yuxi | collected 2017-12-25
AAAATGCAATCCAACAGCAGGATGAAGAATAGAATTTAATTTTTCTAATTGTTCTTTATTATTAAAAACAATTCCTGCTAATTTTTTTCTATCAATAAATCCTGCATCATTTAATATTGAATCTCCAAAAATGCCAACAACTTGTTTCTTCACTTCTTTATCCTCATCCAACAACTTTTTAGATTCTTCGTCCGCATAATAAACAGGAATACCAAGCAATTCAAACAATCTGCAAACAGTTGTTTTGCCACTTCCTATTCCTCCTGTTATTCCAAGCTTTAGCATGACGTTATTTTCGGATAATATATTCAACTCTTTCGTTGCTCAATTTTACTGAGCGGACATTTTCAGGAAATTTTACAATCTGAACTTTTAATTTATTACTTCCCTGTTCTATTTTTGAATAATCGACCGCAATTTTAAAATCTGAAGGATTGATCTTTCCATAGTCATTATATGCAACTTGATATTTTACAGCAATTTTATCAGGAAATGTTTTTAAATTCAATCCGTTCGGCAAATTTTCAACTTCAACCGGTAACTCAACGATAGCTTCAGTAAATTTTGTGATATTCACTTTCACCTTTACTGAATTTTGTGAAAACTCAACTTGTTTCATAGTTGAAGATTTCACTAGCTTCAAATCCATCAAAACAGTTTTATCTACTTTTTTCAAATTTGTTACTACAGATTCAACAAAAGATATTGTAGTTAAAACCTCTTTTGTTCCCATTATTTCAATTGTTTTAGGCTCAATCTGAACACTATCTGTTTGCTGGAATTGTTCTGCGAATTCGATGTTCAAGTTTACTTTTACAGGAACAGTTTTACTTGTTTTTTTGTTGTAATTAATAAAAACAGTATCCGGTTTTATATGAACTACTTTAATAGCAGAACTAAACTGACTGGTGACTTTATCGAGGTGATTATTACAATTAATGTAGAAATTGTTTTTTATCGAAGTGGATTTCGCATCCTTAATATCAAGCATAATAGTTTCTCTGTGTTGCTTCATTTTATATATGAGCAAGTTAAAACCGGATGATCTAATCTCGATATCAATAATTTCAGGTAATTGATTGACAATTAGTTTATCTGCAGGGAGATTGGTGTATTTAACAGGAAAGTTAACAGATATAGTATATTCCTTTGAAAGAGATACTAAAAGCCATATAAAAATTGAAATCAATAAACAAAAAACAAATGTAACCGCTCGTCTGTTACTTCGAGCTGCATCCTTAGGATTTGACTTTCTATTTTTAAAAAATATTGATTTCAATTTTAAGGCTATTCATATGACCCCGATAGCAATCGGGACGAAAATTATTTTTGTTCAGCTCCAATTAAAGTTGAAGCATCCATTGAAATGGCATTTTTTTCGATTTTTAATTTTACTCCTCCTTCAACAGTAATCATAAATGTTGTTTCGCCAACATCAGCTATTTTACCGTGAATTCCACCAATAGTAACAATCTTATCGCCTACCTTAATGTTTTCACGGAATTTCTTTTGTTCTTTAGTTTTTTTCAACTGAGGACGAATCATGAAAAAATAAAACACAACGATAATTAATACTAACGGAAGAAACTGACCTATTTGACCCATAATTGTTTGTTTTTATTATTTATTAAATTGTTTACTTTTTACTTCTTATTTTTTGTCTATTGTCGACTGCTCTAATTGTCTACTTTTTTACTTCCGAAATCTAACTTCCGACTTCGAACTTCAATTAATCCTCCTCTGGAACATCTACCGTTGCCATAATCGTCAATACCTTAGTGCTTGGTGTACAATTGGTAGTAAGTGTAATTGTTTTTTGAACCAAACCCGATTTTCCTGCACTATCAAATGTCACATCAATTTTTCCTTGTTCTCCCGGTTTGATGGCACCTTTTGGATATTCAGGAATTGTACATCCACAGCTACCTAATGCATTGGAAATAACTAAATCCGAACCGCCATTATTTTTAAACAAAAAGGTAAAAGAAACTTTTTCTCCCTGAGTAATTTTTCCAAAATCATGCTTTTCTTCCTCAAAAGCAATGTTGGGTGCCGAACCTGGTGCCGCTTGTTTTCCTGAAGCCGTAGCAGGAACATTTATCACATCCGATGAAATGGTTCTGTCGCCATCCTTTGGATCTTGTCCGCATGAAATCATCAATATGGATGATATTAATGCTAAAAATAATTTTGTCTTCATGATATATACTTAAAAACTAAATTTCACTTCTCGAGAGATTTCCACATTTCTCGCTCCCGATAGCTATCGGGAGACGCTCCACAAACAACCAACAACTAATAACCAGCAACTATTCCATCAACCCTCTACCCATTTTATTCAACTTGCTTCCTGCTTTTAAATCAGCAACAATTTTATCTAAAATTCCATTAATAAATATTTTACTTTTTGGAGTGCTATACATTTTTGAAATTTCGATAAACTCATTTAAGGAAACTTTAACCGGTATGCTGGAAAAATGCAAAATCTCTGTAATGGCCATTTTCATTAACAAAACATCCATTATAGCTATTCGTTCAACTTCCCAGTTTTTTGTTTTATCTCCAATCATTTTTTCTATCTCATCGTTACGAACTGCTGTTTCACGAAACAAATCTTTCACAAACTGCATATCTTCCTCTTTGTCTTTATACAAAGTCATTAAAGCTGCATCCTGATTCACATTTTCTTTTGTGCTTTCAATCATCTTTACAATCATCGGATTCACAATATAGATATCATCACCCCAGTGCAAGTTTTTTTCTTCGTACAAATGATTCAACAATTCAAAATCTGCAATTGACTCCCTCAACATTTCCAAAACAAAATCACGATGTGTGTTGAATGAATCATCCGAAACATTCATATATTTTTCAAATTCAGGAGATGCTTTAATGTTATTGAAAACTTTTTTTACTAATTCAAATTCATTATTCCAACTTATTCTGCGGTTATTAATTTCACGTTGAACATGAATGTTATCAGCAAGTTGATTAATGAACTTATTTTCAATAAATTTTAAATTTGGGTTTAAATCTTGCTCGGTTGGAAGTCGTTTGGTTTTTGCTTCTTCCATTAATACTTTAGCAACGTGTTTTAATTCTATTAAAAAAGCTAATTGATAAATAAACAGATCATAGATTTTCTCTATCCCGGTAAATAAATCCTTTTCACTCTTCGCTAAATCTTTTGTATCAGATTGAAAAAATCCATACAAAGCCTGCATCACCTTAATTCTTAAATACCTTCTGTTTAACATAACTACGAATTACGTCCCTCGACTCCGCTCGGGATGACAATGAACTTAAAATTTAACTTTAATCTTACCAATATCTTCCAATCTTTTTTCAGCTAAACGATTTGCTGCCATATAGGTTGGAATATTTTGCTCTTTTGATAATTTGAAAATATTTAAAGTGGTATCATAAATTTTTTCAGCATGTGCCATTGCTCTTTCACGGTTATATCCTTCTAATTCATAATACACATTTATAATTCCACCTGCATTCACAACAAAATCAGGAGCGTAAATAATCTTTTTTTCAATCACCATTTTACCGTGAACGTTCTCATCCGCTAATTGATTGTTTGCTGCACCACAAATAATAGAACATTTTAATCGGTTCAAAGTATCAGTATTTACAGTTGCTCCCAAAGCACATGGAGCATAAATATCCATATCTAAATCGTACAATTTATTTCCATCTGTAATCACCTCAGCACCTGTTTCTTTCGAAATTGCTTTCAAACGCTCTTCATTAATATCAAAGATAGAAACCTTTGCACCTTCTTTCACCAAATGCTTTACTAGGTTTTCGCCTACATGACCAATTCCCTGAACAACTACTTTTTTTCCTGCCAGACTATCATTTCCCCATTTCTCTTTTGCAGATGCTTTCATAGAAAGATATACTCCATATGCAGTAACCGGAGAAGGATCGCCACTTCCACCCATATTTACAGGCAAACCGCTAACATAATCGGTTTCCATTTTGATGTACTCCATATCTTTTGTACTCACACCAACATCTTCTGCAGTAATGTATTTTCCTGATAGACTGTTTACAAACTTTCCAAATCTGCGCATCAAAGCTTCACTTTTCTGAGTTTTTGAATCGCCAATAATTACTGCTTTCCCACCACCTAAATTCAATCCTGCTACTGATGATTTATAAGTCATTCCTCGTGAAAGTCTCAACACATCTGTCAATGCTTCCATTTCGTTATTGTACATCCACATACGCGTTCCACCTAAACTCGGACCTAAAACTGTGTTGTGAATGGCTATGATTGCTTTTAATCCTGTATCGTTATCGTTACAAAACACCACTTGCTCATGATTATTTAAGCCCATTTGAGCTATCACAGGGTTTTCTGCCAAATGTGATTTTTTTATATCCAGAACTTCCATCTTACGTTTTTTGTTTATGTTTTTGTAGAATGTTCGTTATTTTTTTGAGTACTTTTGAACCGCTAAAAATACCGCCAGCTTTTTATTTGACCGCAAAATTATATTTATTTTCCGAGTGGGCAAAAATAAACAGACAGAAGCGTACTTTTAACAGATTAAAGATACAAAGAATCAAATTGGGCTCACTAAAACATATCAATAAATATCTTTATAAGTACCGGTTACGACTGCTTTTAGGACTATTATTTGTTGTTGCCTCCAACTACTTTGCTGTAACAGCCGTTCCATACGTTAGATTAACTATTGATTATCTTGGAACTTCCGTTTCACAAGGAATTCCGGCTTCTGAAAGTTATCATCAATTACTGATTTATGGACTTTATACCCTGGGATATGCCATTCTTAGTGGTTTTTTCCTGTTTTTGATGCGTCAAACAATTATTGTTATGTCGCGCCTGATTGAGTATGACTTAAAAAATGAAATGTATGAGCATTATCAAAAACTAGACACCGCATTTTACAAACGAAATAACACTGGCGATATGATGAATCGTATCAGCGAAGATGTTGGGAGAGTAAGAATGTATATTGGTCCGGCAATAATGTACATTTTTAATACTTTGTTTTTGTTTTTGTTTACTATTACCGAAATGGTAAATGTAAATTTCGAATTAACACTGTATGTATTGATTCCATTGCCCATTTTGGCCATATCAATTTACTATGTAAGTAATACTATAAATAAAAAAAGCACAAAAGTACAAGAACAATTATCCGGAATAACTACTCATACACAAGAAGCATTTTCAGGAATACGAGTGCTAAAGGCTTACGGCCGAGAGGATAAATCCATTTCCGATTTTGAAAAACAAAGCAATTCATACAAAAATCTGACAATGGGATTGGTGAAAGTGGAAGCATTGTTTCAGCCTTTTATGATTTTATTGATTGGATTAAGTACGTTGTTTACCATTTATATTGGTGGAATGCAGGCCATAGATCATAAAATTTCTTATGGAAATATTGCCGAATTTATTGTTTATGTCAATCGTTTAACCTGGCCAATTGCATCATTAGGCTGGGTAACATCACTGATTCAACGTGCAGCAGCTTCACAGACAAGAATCAACGAGTTTTTGCATACAAAACCTGAAATCACAAGCCAATTAGCTACTTCCGAAACGATTAACGGAGATATTGAGTTTAAAAATGTCAACTTTGTTTATCCTGATTCGGGAATAGTTGCTTTGAAAAATGTTTCCTTTAAAATTCCAAAAGGCAAAACCTTAGCCATTATTGGAAGAACAGGTTCAGGGAAATCCACCATTGCAAATCTTATGTGCAGGCTTTACGATGTAGATTCAGGTGAAATTTTAGTAGATAAAAACAACATTAAAAATATTCCGATTTCTGCATTGAGAAGCCAGATTGGTTACGCACCGCAAGAAGTCATTTTATTTTCCGATACAATTACACACAACATTGCTTTTAGTATTGATGAAGAAAATCAAAAAGCTGATGTAATTGTACAAGCAGCAAAGGATGCGGCTATTTATTCTAACATTATGAGTTTCAAAGATCAATTTGAAACCATTGTTGGGGAAAGAGGAATTACTTTGTCGGGCGGACAAAAACAAAGAATTTCCATTGCACGTGCAATTATAAAAAAACCTCAGATAATGATTTTTGATGACTGTCTTTCAGCTGTTGATACTGAAACAGAGGAAGAAATCTTAGGAAACCTAAAAAAGGTAATGGCCGATAAAACCAGCCTGATAATTAGTCACCGCATTTCCACAGTTAAAAACTCCGATAACATTATTGTGATAGATAAAGGAGAAGTAATAGAATCGGGAAATCACCAACAACTGATTGAAAAACAAGGCACTTACTTCGAATTGCACAAGATGCAGTTATTGGAAGAGGAAAAAACTGCCTGAACATTCCATTTAGTCTTTATCCAATAGAATTTTCGCTATTAACAAGCTATCAAAAGTTATTAACAAGGCTTGTTTTAGCAAGTTTTTTTGTAAACATTTGTCAGAATCTAATTTAAAAACGAACAAACAACACATTAGCAAAGATGGAAGAAGGATTTGACAAAAACGGAATGGACAGAGAAGAAATTTTCTCGAAATCTGTTAGAGCAGGTAAAAGAACATATTTTTTTGATGTTAAAAGCACAAAAGGAAATGATTACTATTTGACAATTACAGAAAGCAAGAAGCGCTTTGGTGATGACGGTAAATTCTTTTATGAAAAACATAAATTGTTTTTATACAAAGAAGATTTTGAAAAATTTGCAGAAGGATTGAATGAAGCAGTAGCACATATCAAATCTATTTCTCCTGCAATTGAACCTCGTCCGGAATATGTTCCAAGTGAACATCATAAAACGGAAACTCCTAAAACTGATACTAGTTTTACGGATGTGAATTTCGAGGATTTAGATAAGTAAACAATAAAATTGTCACTATAAAATCCCTGTTCTGTTTTATAACGGACAGGGATTTTTTTATTAGACGTTATAAATTTCACACATGAACACAAACGACTGGATAGGATTTATAGGAGTAAGTATTTTACTGATTGCTTTCTTTTTAAATCTCTCGAACAAACTTCACAAAGACTCCTACACTTATATCCTGATGAATATTTTCGGAGCTGGAATAGCTTGTTTAGCTTCTGTATTAATCAATTATATTCCTTTTGTGATATTGGAAGCTTGCTGGACAATTGTTTCCTTAATTGCCTTAATTGGGTTTATGAGAAAGAAATCCGCATAATCTAAGTACCCTTCCTTGAAGGAAACATCTTACGGATAACAGAAAAACCACTTCCGGTATTTTCAGTAAACACACCTTGACTGGAATTTTTAATTTCTTCTATAGAATAAAATGCGGTTGGATTATGTTTCCGGATTAACCCAATAACCTCTTTTACATTTTTACGTTTGATAATGGTAAAAATCATTTTCACAGGACCAAAAGCTCCTTGTGCATCTACAACTGTAATTCCGTGATTTTCTTTTTTTAATGCATTCAACAAATCGCCACAATCCTGATTGGTAATAATTCGGATAACTTGTAAGCCCAATGCTAATTTTTCTTCAATCCATAATCCAACATAGGTACCCGTTGCAAATCCACCCGCCCACGCCAAATAACATGCCCAGTTATTTAAATTTTTCATTACTTGTGCTACTACAATAATCCAAATCAACACTTCAAAAAAACCGAGCAATGGAACAATTTTTTTAAATCCTTTAGAAATAAAAACGTGACGGATAGTTCCTAAACTCACATCACAAATACGCGAAAAGAAAATAATTAAGGGAAGAATAATCCAAGCATGGTAATCGAAATTTCCTAAGGCATCAAAAAACATTGTTTCTTATATAAAGTACAAAACAAAAATACGGGCAAAAAAAATCCCCTGCCGGAGCAGAGGATTTATTAACTAACAATCAAATGTTTATTTAGCTATCACCATTTTGTTTGTCTTTCTTCTCTTATCAGCAGTTAAACTATAGTAATAAATACCTGGTCTTAAATTTTTCTTATTAAATACAATAGAATGTTTTCCTCCCTGCATTGGTGAATTAACAAGCGTTTCCATCAATCTTCCATACGCATCCCAAATTTGTAAATTCACATTTGCTTTAGCATTTAGCGTAAACTCAATAGTTGTATTATCTGCAACAGGATTAGGATAATTTGTCAATTGCAAATCATCTTTTGATGCTGCAATATCTTTCACAGTAACAATATCATTTACACTTGTAATATTTGTAGAATAAATTCCACTTGCATGTGTTGCTACAACTACTAATCCATCTGAGGTACGCGTATCAATCATATCACAAACAGAATTACCAATTGTATTTGTTCCTTGTTGAACCCAAACAGTAGCTGTTCCCATCAATGTATCTGTAGCATATAATCCAATACTTGTTGCTAATAAATAAACTGTCCCATCAGCAACATGGAGAATACTTGCCCAACGCACAGAAGGGCTAGATATTGATGTCAAATCTAAGTTTCCTCCGGCTTTTGCCCAAGTTGTTCCACCATCTTCTGTATAAAAAACACTGTTCAATCCATAGTTCGAAAAAGTAACGATTACCTTGTTTCCATCAAGTGGGTCAACAGCAATGCAGCTAACATAACCATTCGGGAATAACGCTGTAGTAGTTGTTGATGTAATATCTACCGGAGTTGGAGTCCCTACATTGGCATTGTCTACTCGATAAATTCTTTTTACATCCGTTCCATAATACACTCTGTTAGCCGGAGTTTTACAAGCCGTAACTGCAGTTATCATCGCGCTCCCCGGAACTGAATCTACAAACTGTGTCCAATTTGTAGAAATAGAATCCCAATTTCCAATCATTGGAATGCCTGATAAATCATCGTTACGCCATAAATATTTTCCTCCAGCTACATACATGTAATTATTGTTGTTCGGATCAAGTGTATACGGATTTATAAATTCCGGATTTTTTAATCCAATAGGATCTATACGAGCAAAGCTTGTAACGTTTCCTGCTCCATCCATTGTTGCTTTCATCATTTTTGCATTTTGAATAGAGAAATAATAATTGGATTGCCCATCTGCAATAGCACAATAAGAACCATCACCTCCACGGGGCTGAACCCAAGGAGTAGTTGGCGAAGCAGTATTGGTATACCAACTTCCATTATCCTGTGCTCCGGCTATAATAATATTGTTTCCCGGTGTTGCGTGATCAATTGCAACAGTATAAAACATGGAAGTTAAATACCCGTTGTTAAGCGATTGCCAAACTACTGCAGCTGCAGTATCATTCATAGTTTTAAAAACTCCACCATCGTTTGCGCTGTACATTATATCCGGATTGGATGGTGAAAATTCTATACAATGTTGATCGGGATGGTGATTGGCGTAAGAGTTAATTACTGGCAATGCTGAAAATTGTTCGTATCCACCAATAAATGTGGTATTAACAGAATCTTGAAAACCTGTAGTAGAACGATATAAATTTGTTCCACCAATGTAAACAACATTTGAGCTTCCCGGTTTTACTCTTACCACCATGTCGTAAGAACCTTGTACTCCCCATTTGTCAAACATTCCACCCGTAGCTGGTAAGTTCACTGATAAATCCTGCCAAGTTCCTCCTGCTCCTGCTCCACTTCCCGATACATATGTATATTTCCAAAAGCTGTTCCACTCAGGTGTTCCTAAATAATTGTAAGTTACTTTTCCGAAACCGGGAGTGTTTGCTAAAAAGTAAACTTCGTTTTCGTTGTTGGGATTTATTCCTGCAACTATTCTATTATAAGCTGTTGGAAATCCTACAGGTAAAATATTTGTAAAAGCCGACCCTGAATCAGAACGCCAAATTCCTTTTTGTGTTCCGTCATCGCTACAAGTTGCATAAACAACTCCGGTTGAAGAAACCTGCACATCGGTAAAATAAGAACTACCACCAATAACTGTCGACCAAGAAGTTCCACCATTCAAACTTCTGGTGATTCCGCCATAAATTGCTGCATACACTTCTTCTATTGAATCGTTTGCCGAATTATCAATAGCCATATTCCAAACCAATTGCCATCCTGTTGTAAAACCATTTGGATTTCCACTTGATGTTGCTGAAAGTGGCAACCAAGTCATTCCACCATCTGTTGATTTAAAAACTCCATCTCCTAAATAATAAGCTCCACTTCCACTGCTTGCCGAAGCACCATAAGCTTCACCACTTCCATAATACCAGGTATTTGTATGTGTTGTGCGTTTATCCTGAACCAAACAGGTTGCATTTTTTAATTGAGACAAAGTATTTGTTTGCGACCAAGATGTTCCGCCATTTGTTGAAATCCACATTCCACCGGAGCAAGAACCTGCCAACAATCTGCTTTCATCACTTACATCAATCCCAAAAGCACGAGTCCTTCCGCCAACATTCCATGGTCCGCGATTGGTCATTGTTAAACTAGCCATACTTCTGTCTACTTGCAAATCGTTTGGTAAAGTTGCCGCATAAGCTAATTCTAACTGACGGATATTATCAGGAATTCTTCCGGTTGCCGGATCTGCTAAGCGGGAAACTTCCCATTTCGATCTTTTGGATGCACCATGCACCATTCCTTCATCCGCAGAAACGATTTGTTTTTCAACTTCTGTTTTTTTGACTTGCTTTTTCTTTTTTACCGGGTCACCATTAGAAATAACTATTGCAAAGGCCGAGAAGGATAATACAATTGTAGAAATTAAAGTAAGTTTTGTTTTCATTGAATTGGTAGTTTTTTAGGTAATCAAATATAACACTATTTATACTTCTTTTTCATCTGCTCTACAATTTCGAATGCGGCCGGACAAACATAAGTATTCTTAATAGTTAAATCGAGCAATTGATAAAAACGTTTTCTGTTTGTATGAGGGTATTCGCGACAAGCAGCAGGGCGGTCTTCGTAAATCAAGCAATAGTTTTCGGAATCTAAAAAAGCACATGGCGCTTCATTTAAAACAAAATCGCCATCTTCATCTTTGTGTAAGTATTTGGAAATAAAATCGGAAGGTTTTACTCTTAATCTTCTTGAAATTCTATCAATATCTCTGTCGTTAAAAATCGGACTGGTTGTTTTGCAACAGTTCGCACATTTCATACAATCAATTTTCTCAAATGCTTCATCGTGCAATTCGTGAACAACATCATCCAAGTTGTTTGGTTTTTTTCTTTTTAAAACCTCAAACAATTTTTTAGTGTTGGTTTCTGCCAGTCGGGCTTGATTAGGTAGTTTTGATAAGTCCATTGGTGCAAACTTACAAAATTCTGATGGTTTCTTAGTACTTTCGTAAACGAATGAAACAAGTACTCTTAATATTATTTCTATTCATTAATTTCTTTTCTTTCGGACAGAAAATTGAAATACACGCACATCGTGGATTCAGAGGCCACTTTCCGGAAAACACTTTAACTGCATTTAAAGAAGCAATTAAAACAGGAGCAGATTATATTGAATTAGATGTAATCATTTCAAAAGATTCACAAGTTGTAGTTTCACATGAACCTTGGTTCAATCCAAACACTTGTACATCTCCGGAAGGCAATGCAATTACAAAACGATCAAAAAACAATCTTCACAAATTAACATATTCCGAAATTAAAAAATACGATTGTGGGAAAAGGGGAAATAAAAAATTTCCACAACAGGCAAAATTGGCGGAATACAAACCATTGTTATCTGAAGTAATTGAAAAGATGGAAACGTTTACTAAGGACAATAATCTACCTCCAATAAAATACAACATCGAAATAAAGAACAATAAATTCGGAGATGGAAAATATCATTCCGATACAAAAGTCACAGTCGCACTTATTTATAATGAAATAAAAAAATTTAGCATCAACAACCGCATCCTGATTCAGAGTTTTGATGTGAGATGCTTAAAAGAAATTCACAAAATAAATTCTGAATTAAAAATTGGTTTGCTAGTCGCCAATTTCACATCCGTAAAACTCAACATTAGTAAATTAGGATTTACGCCTTATTGCTATAATCCAAATTCTAAAATATGTAAACAAAAAACCATTGAGCAAGCCCACAAATTGGGTTGTAAAGTAATTGTGTGGACAGTGAATTCCGAAAAGGAAATGAAAAAGTTTATCGACTTGGGAGTGGATGGGATTATTACGGATTATCCTAATATTGCCAGTCAAACAAAGTCGACCTCTGTTCATTAGTATTGAAATTCAGGTCATTAATTACGTAATCCCCGTTTTTTTGGATAGTAAACATTATTTTATTACTTTCGGAACGCAAAAAATTTTGTTCATCAAAAACAAATAAATAGATTAAATATGAAGGTAGGAATTCCATCGGAAATTTTTCCAAATGAATTAAGAGTCGCGGCTACTCCAAAAACCGTTAAACGACTCCAAAAGCAAGGCTTTGAAGTTTATATTCAAAAAGGTGCCGGAGCAAAAGCCAATTTTTCGGATAAAGATTTTGAAGAAGCAGGGGCAAAAATTGTAGCTACTGCTGCCGATATTTATGGAAGCTCTGACATTGTCCTTAAAGTTAAGGAGCCATCCATGGAAGAAGTGGACATGATGAAAGAAGGTTTGGTAACACTTAGTTACTTATGGCCAGCTCAAAATCAACCTTTGCTTCAAAAATTAGCAGATAAAAAAGTAAATGCCATTGCAATGGATGCGATTCCCCGTATTTCCAGAGCACAAAAAATGGATGTGTTATCATCTATGGCAAACATTGCAGGATATAGAGCCGTAATCGAAGGTTCATTTCATTTCGGAAGATTTTTAAACGGACAAATTACTGCCGCAGGAAAAGTAGAACCTGCAAAAGTTTTGGTGATTGGTGCTGGTGTTGCTGGTTTAGCTTCTATTGGAGCAGCCAACTCATTAGGTGCAATTGTTCGTGCATTTGATACACGTAAAGAAGTTGCTGAACAAATCGAATCGATGGGTGCAACATTCCTTACTGTAGAAATTGAAGAAGACGGAGCAACATCATCCGGTTACTCAAAAGAAATGAGTAAAGAGTTTATTGAAGCGGAGATGAAATTGTTTTTAGAACAAGCAAAAGAAGTTGACATTGTAATTACTACTGCACAAATTCCGGGTAGACCAGCACCAAAATTATGGATGGATTATCACGTAGATGCAATGAAACCAGGTTCGGTAGTTGTGGATTTAGCAGCAGCTACAGGAGGTAACTGTATGTATACTAAAAACGGAGAAGTATATACAACTCCAAATGGTGTTACTATCGTTGGTAAATTAAATCAACTTCCTACACAAGCATCACAATTATACGGAAACAACTTGTGTCACTTATTAGATGACATGGGGAAAGCAGAAAAATGGAAAATTGATATGGAAGATGCTGTTGTGTCGAGAGCAATGGTAACTCATAACGGAAAAATTAATTGGCCTCCTGCACCACTTCCTGTTAGTCCGACCGCTGGTGGAAAACCAAAAGTTGTTCCTCCTACAGAAGCAGAAACAAAAGCAACTGCAGAAGCAGCAGCAAAAAAAGCAACTACATCCATGGTTATTACTTTGGCAGTAGTTGGAGCAATGCTTTTTGTAGTTGGTAAATATGCACCAAGTGATTTCATTCAACATTTCACGGTGTTTGTGTTATCGATATTTGTCGGATGGCAATTAATCACCAACGTTGCACATGCTTTGCATACTCCATTAATGGCTGTAACAAATGCTATCAGCGGAATTATTGTTGTGGGTGGTTTATTACAGACTACAAATGATATCAAAAATCCAATGACCATTATAGCAGGTATTGCTATTTTGATTGCCAGCATTAATATTGTTGGTGGATTCTTTGTGACACACCGTATGTTGAAAATGTTTAAAAAATAAGCAGCCACATATATTGGTTGATAATAGATAAAAAAAGAAATTATGATTGAAATAGCAAAAGAAATTCAAACAGCAGCATATTTATTTGCAAGTATTCTGTTCATTTTAAGTTTAGGAGGATTAGCCTCTCAGGAATCTGCAAAACGTGGAGTTATCTACGGAATTGTAGGTATGATTGTAGCAATCATTGCTACCGTTTTAGGACAAGGCGTTGAAGGACATGTTTATATTATCGGAGCAATTGCAATTGCTTCTTTAATTGGTATCATGGTCGCACGCAAAGTGGAAATGACTTCCATGCCACAGTTGGTTGCTATCCTTCACAGTTTTGTGGGAATGGCAGCAGTGTTGGTTGGTTTCGGTTCTTATATGGATCCTGAAACACAAAAACTAACAGGTGCTGCACACATGATTCACTTGGTAGAAGTTTTTGTAGGAATTTTTATTGGTGCAATTACATTCACTGGTTCTATTGTTGCATGGGGAAAATTAGATGGAAAGATTCCTTCTAAACCATGGGCATTCAAAGGACTTCAAACTATGAATTTATTGTTGCTTGGAGGATGTACTGTTTTAGGAGTGTTTTTCTGTAAAGCACACGGAACTGATGGAATGCTTCCTTTGTTAATCATGACAGCCATTGCATCTTTCATTGGAATTGTATTGGTAATGGCAATTGGTGGTGGAGATATGCCGGTTGTTGTTTCTATGTTGAACTCTTATTCAGGTTGGGCAGCATCTGCAGCAGGATTTATGTTAGGAAACGATTTATTAATTGTAACGGGTGCACTTGTTGGAAGTTCCGGAGCAATTCTTTCAATGCACATGTGTCACGCGATGAACCGTTCTTTCTTCGCTGTAATTTTTGCGAATGCTACTGCATCATCATCACAAGGTGGAGAGAAAAAAGCTATTGAAGGAGAAGTAACTGCATTGAATCACGAAGAAGTTGCAACATTATTAAAAGAAGCAAAATCTGTAGTAATTGTTCCGGGTTACGGAATGGCAGTTGCAAAAGCACAATATCCAATTTACGATATGGTACAAACATTACGTAAAGCAGGAAAAAATGTACGTTTTGCCATTCACCCTGTTGCCGGTCGTTTACCAGGACACATGAACGTATTGTTGGCGGAAGCAAATGTTCCTTACGATATCGTTTTGGAAATGGACGAAATAAATGAAGATATGCCAGAGACAGATGTTGTCATGGTGATTGGAGCAAACGATGTTGTTAATCCAAGTGCACAAGATGATCCTGCAAGTTCTATTTATGGAATGCCGGTAATTGAAGTTTGGAAAGCAGAAAAAGTAATTATTATGAAACGTTCTATGTCGGCTGGTTATTCAGGCGAAGACAATCCATTATTCTACAAATCAAATTCAGAAATGCTTTATGGTGATGCGAAAGTGAGTGTGGAGAAGTTGTTGTCGTTTATAAAGTAAAACGTTATTAGTAAATTTTAATAGTAAAACGTCCAGAGTAAAACCTCTGGACGTTTTTTTATTTTGTATATTTATATCATGGCAGATTTGTTTCATTATTTCCCTGTAAATGCTCCAATTGAAAAAGTATTTAAAAGTATTTCAACACCGAAAGGATTAGACACATGGTGGAGCAAAAGTTCGAGTGGCAGACCTGAAATTGGAGCACATTACCAACTTTCTTTTGGACCTGAGTATAACTGGACAGCTATAGTAACCATATATATTCCCAACAATGAATTTGAATTGCAATTCACTGACTCTGATACAGACTGGAATACCAGTAAAGTAGGCTTTATGCTTAAAAACAAAAATAGTCTTACTGAAATTCATTTTTATCATACAGGCTGGAAGGAAGACAACGAACATTTCAGAATCTCCAACTATTGTTGGGCAATGTATTTAAGAATATTAAAACGCAATTTAGAATTTGGCGAAGAAGTTCCTTATGAAGATAGATTAAATGTATAAATATAAAAATTGAAAATGAACAAAGACATCAAAGGATACAACAAATCGCAAACAACAGCAGACAAAAAAATCTGTGATTTGTTGGCAACAATTATTGACGAAAATTTGCCTAAAGCAGAAAACAAAGTCTGGCATGCTCATCCTGTTTGGTTTTTGGATGGCAACCCTATTGTCGGTTACAGCAAACAAAAAGCAGGTTGGCGCTTGATGTTTTGGAGTGGTGCCGATTTTGAAGAAGATAAATTAGATGTAGTTGGTGGAAAATTTAAAGATGCTTCTATTTTTTATAATTCAGTTGATGAAATAAATGCAAAAGATTTAAAACGCTGGTTAAAAAAATCCAAGACCATTCAATGGGATTATAAAAATATAGTGAAACGAAAAGGAGTTTTGGAGAGATTGAAGTAGGTATAAGTATGAGAAGCAAAGGAATAAAATACCCATTTACAACAGAAATATGGAAATACCAAGCACCAGGTGGTTGGCACTTTGCTTCCTTGCCACAAAAATTATCAAAAGAAATAAGAGAAAATCTTAAATGGCAAGAAGAAGGTTGGGGCCGTTTAAAAGCTATTGCAGAAATTGGTAACAGCGAATGGGAAACTGCTATTTGGTTTGACACAAAAAAGAATACTTATTTACTTCCTATAAAAGCAGATATCCGAAAAAAAGAAAAACTGCAAGAGGGAGATAAAAAAAAGATAATTGTTTGGATATAATTCTGAAAAGCAAAAAATTCCAAGAAGACATTAAACCTTTCTCCTATTTGACAATCCAACAGATGCATGAAAAAATTACTACTCATAATTTTAAACATCATAATAGGGCTAAGCACTGTTCAAGCACAATTATCAGGACCAGCGCAAATTCTTTATGATTCAGCTTTTGCTCAAGATCCATCTCTTGTAACTTATGCTTCAACAAACGGAGCACAAATTTTTTCTACTCCTGACAGTAGCTCTTTTTATATTCAATGGTTTCCAACTGGTGCAACACCAAATACAACACCACTCATAGTAAGTTTACATGGTTCTCATTGCAATGCATTTATGGAATTCAAAAGCTGGCATCCACAAGCACAATTACACGGCTGTGGAATAATTGCTCTTCAATGGAACCGCTACAACCCAAACCCTCCCTTAGATTATTTTCCTGACGATACACTTTATAACTATATTGACACTTCATTAACAAGAATTAATTATCCTTCAAACAAAGCATTTTTGCATGGTTTTAGTCGCGGCTCTGCCCGTTCGTATGCAATGATTTTAAAAGACATTTTAAGTGGGAACAATTATTTTTGTACTACCATTTCAAATTCCGGTGATGCGGACTTAGCTTACCCATTATATGATTCAATTGACAATGGTGATTTTGGTTTTACACCGTTTGCCGGCAAGCACTGGAATTTATTTTGCGGTGCAAATGATACAACAGTAGGTTGCGTAAAAATGAATAACACGTACAACTGGCTTCAGTCAAAAGGCGCTACTATAGATATTTTCATTCAAGACCCGATATTAGATCACAATGGATTTCAACTTCCTTCCAGTTCTGCTTACAAGGATAGTATCTTAGATAACTATCTGAATTGTTACAACGGGACTTTGGCTATTGACGAAACTCCGGATGAAAATTCAATAAGTATTTTCCCGAATCCTTCTACTGGAATGTTTACTATCGAAAGTAGTACATATAAAATAGAAAGCATTAAGGTTCAGAATGCATTAGGTAAAGTGGTTTATCTATCCGCTTCTCCTATTTCATCTATAAATTTAAATGGCTTAGCAAAAGGAATCTATTTCCTGCACCTAAAAACTGAGAACAAACAACTATTGAATAAAAAAGTAATCATTCAATAAGATAACCCTTTCCTTTCAATAATTTTTTTCAAAAAAATTTGCCAATTAAAAAAATGTGTTTAAATTTGTAACCGATTGGTTACATATTAATATTGAGCCGATATTACAAAACAAATGAGAAGAGACGTATTTCAAGCCATAGCAGATCCAACACGCAGAGAGATTATCGGCATGGTTGCGCACCAGTCCTTAAACTTAAATGCCGTAGCGGATCAATTTAACATTAGTCGCCCTGCTATTTCAAAGCATATTAAAATTTTAACAGAATGTGGCTTGATTACAATAAAACAAAAAGGCAGAGAAAGATATTGTGAAGCCAAATTTGAAAAGTTGAATGAAGTGAATAAGTGGGTGGAGCAGTATAAAAAGTTTTGGGAGCAGAAACTGGATGCGTTGGAGGTTTATTTGAATGAACTACAAGCAACTAACAAACGCGTCATCCCCCTACCCCCTTCAAAGGGGGACAAAAAAAAGAAAACAAATAAAAAATATAAAAAATGACAGCAAAACAAAAAATCACAGTAGAAGTTACAGTAAATCAATCCATAGAGAAAGTTTGGAAAATTTGGACAACACCGGCCGACATAATGAAATGGAACACTGCATCCGATGAATGGCATACACCAAAAGCAGAAAATGATTTGAGAGTAGGCGGAAAATTTCTTTCACGAATGGAAGCAAAAGATGGAAGTTTCGGTTTTGATTTTATAGGAACTTATACTTCTGTAAAAATAAATGAAGAAATTGGATATGTGATGGAAGATGGTAGAACCTGTGTGATCAATTTTAGTAAAGATGGCAAAGCAACTAAGATTGTTACAGTATTTGATGCTGAAACAGAAAACCCAATTGAAATGCAAAAAGGTGGATGGCAAGCAATCGCAAACAACTTTAAAAAATACGCAGAAGCAAATGGATAAGTCGAAACAAAAACTGTCAATAACGAAAACACTCAATGTACCAAAGCAAATGGTGTTTGAAGCATTCTCAAATCCTGAAGCTCTGGCAAAATGGTGGGGACCTGTTGAAGCACCAATTGATGTAATGAAGTTAGAATTCAAAGTAGGTGGATTTTTTCATTATAAGATGAATGGTCATCAGGTTAATTACGGTATTATGAATTACAAAGAAATTGACAAACCAAACAGTATTACTTGGATCAACTCATTCGCCAATGAAAAAGGAGAAATCATCAAACCACCTTTTGAAGGCTTAGATGTACCAAGAGAAATTTTATGCAAAATTACGCTAACAGAAAAAGAAGGAGTCACTACTCTACTCTTACAAAGTGAACCATACAATGCTTCAGAAGCAGAAATCAATACCTTTATTGCAATTTACGAAGGTATGGAACAAGGATTTGGCGGAACATTCAGACAATTAGAAGAATATTTAAAAAACATATAACATGAGTACAAATTCAACATTTGACTTTATAGTCAACAAGGAAACAAACACCATCACAGTTAAAAAAGAATTTTCAGCAGATATTTCCTTAGTGTGGGATGCATTTACAAAAAGTGAAATTTTAGACAATTGGTGGGCACCAAAACCTTGGAAAGCCAGAACAAAAAAAATGGACTTCCGTGAGGGCGGAAATTGGGTTTATGCTATGGTAAGTCCGGAAGGTGAAGAACATTGGGCATTGATAGAATACACAAAAATTGTAAACCAAAAATATTTTATGGGAATCGATTCATTTTGTGATGCCAATGGAAAACCAAATAAAGAATTACCACAATCAAAATGGAAAATAGAGTTTTCAAAAAAAGGAGAAAAGACTTTAGTAGAAAACAATATTTATTTTGAAGATCTGAAGCAGCTTGAAACAACCATTTCAATGGGTTTCAAAGAAGGTTATACAATGACATTAACTGCGCTTGAACATTATTTTAAAACAAGAATTGGATTAATGAAAGAAAACAAGACAATAAAAAAAGCAAGGAGCTCAAGTTATCTAAACTTCAACGGAAATACAGAGGAAGCGTTCAACTTCTACAAAAGCGTTTTTAAAACCGAATTTTCAGGAAAAGGAATGCAGCGTTTTGAGGATGTTTCAGGAAATGAAGGAGCACCTCCAATGGACGATTCATTTAAAAAATTGATTATACACGTAGAACTTCCAATTACAGGAGGGCATACCATTATGGCTACCGATGCACCTGAAAGCATGGGATTCAAATTGGTAACGGGAAACAATATGCATATCAATGTAGAACCGGAATCAAGAGAAGAAACCTACCGACTCTTCAATGAACTTTCGGCAGGCGGCAAAGTAGATATGGAGATGCAGGACATGTTCTTCGGAGCTTTGTTCGGCAGTTGTACAGATAAATATGGAATCAACTGGATGTTTACTTATTCTTCAGAATAACCTTCTTAATCTGTCCCGTAGGGACAAAAATATTGGTAGAATTATATAACACCAGAAATTTTAGCGTGCCGTAGGTACGCAATATATATCATCCCTACGGGAGTTGCGTTTGGGAATTGGATTTGTTTTCTTCCAATATTTTGTCCCTACGGGACTAATAAAAAAATAAAACTATCATAAAAAATAATAACAAAATGACACAAGAACCTTTCATAATAGAAAGAACCTACTCTGCTCCTATTTCAGCAGTTTGGAAAGCCATCAGCAACAGAGACGAAATGGCAAAATGGTATTTCGACTTAAAAGAATTTAAAGCCGAGGTTGGTTTTGAATTTACTTTTGAAGGTTGTACCGAAGAAGAAACAAAATATTTACACTTGTGCAAAGTGATGGAAGTAGTCGAAAATAAAAAATTAACCTACAGCTGGAGATACGATGGTTATGATGGAAATTCTTTTGTCACTTTTGAATTGTTTGAGGAAGGAAATTCTACACGATTAAAACTAACTCATACAGGACTAGAAACATTTCCACAAAACAACAAAGATTTTGCAAGAACAAATTTTGCTGCAGGTTGGACAGATATTATTGGAAAATCTTTGAAAGAATTTTTAGAGAATAAGTTATTATCACAAGTCTAACCTATTCCCCCTTTGGATCCCGATAGCTATCGGGAGGGACTAGGGGGAATTTGCCGATGATAATCACAAGTCCTCAGATTTCAATACATTTGCAAAATAAAAGCAAATCGGTAATTGAAACATTTTCTCAATAAAAAACTTTCAGTAAAACAAATACTAGCTCTCATAATATTGCCATTAGCAATATTGGGGACAACTATCATCTTTTCTATTGGTGATACTCCAATTTCTACAATCATAAATAAATCAGAAAAAGATTCAGTTGTTGCTACAGCATTAATTGATACATCAGCATTAGGAAAATTGAAAGCTTATGTAGATTCAATCAATACTGCCGATGAGCTTTTTAGCGGAAGTTGGAGTTTTTGCCTGGCGGATGCCGATAGCGGAAAAAACATTTGTGCTATTAATATCGACAGATGTATGGTTCCTGCATCTGTCATGAAGGTAGTTACAACAGGAACAGCACTAGCTATGCTCGGTCCGAAATACCGATTTTCTACAACATTAAAGTATGACGGAACAATTGATGCAACAACAAAAACATTGAACGGAAATATTTATATCCGTGGCGGTGGTGATCCAACATTGGGCTCCGAAACTTTCGGAAGCTCTCCGAACAGAGTTGCGGAAGAGTGGGTAAAAAAAATCAAGGCACTAGGAATTGACAGTATTGCTGGTTTAATAATTGGTGATGCTCAATCTTGTGATCAAGATCCAATTCCATTAGGTTGGACATGGGAAGATATACAAAGCGACTACGGAACCGGCCCTTGCGGATTAAACATCCGTGAAAACGTATATGATATTCTTTGTAAAGGAGGAAAAAATGGTGTGAGTATAAAGACCAACCCACAAATTCCAGGATTAAAATTATACAATCAACTTATACACAATCCGAAAATAACAAAATCGTATGCATATGTACAAGGTGCTCCTTTTCAATATACAAGGACTGTTTTCGGAGAAGTGTCCGATACATTGAGAGAACGAAGCGCTATTCCCGATCCAGCCTTATTCTGTGCTCAACTCTTATGTAGTAATTTAGTTTCAAGCGGAATAAAAGTCAGAGATTCAGCAACAACCATTCGCTTGATAAGATTCAATGGAATCAAAACGGAGATCAAAGAGAAAAAAACAATCATCTCCTCTACCCTATCACCTGAGTTAGAAGACTTGGTTTATCACACAAATCAAATCAGTCAGAATTTTTATGCGGAAAGTATTTTACGTGCAATTTCCCTAAGCGAGAATGGATACGGCAGTGGTCCAAGCAGCGTAAACATCATTTATAAATTCTGGAAAGAAAAGAAAGTAGATTTGCGTGGATTGTGCATGGTGGATGGCTGTGGGCTTTCCCGGATGAATAACATTACTACAAACCAATTGGTAAAAATGTTGGTTGTGTTTGCGAAAGATAAAAATATATTTCCTGCATTTTACAAATCACTTCCTGTAGCTGGTGAATCTGGAACCATCAGAAAATTATCACATGGAACATTGGCAGAAGGAAATCTCCATGCTAAAAGTGGAACAATGGCAAGAGTTAAATCTTATACAGGTTACGTAAAAACAAAAAGCGGAAAATTATTGTGTTTCGCAATGATTGGAAACAATACGTTGTGGACCGAAGTGGAATTGAAATATAAATTCGAACGCTTGTTTGAATTGATGGCGGAGTTGCCGTAGAGGTCCATAGAAAGCAATATCAACATCCTAGCCGTCATTCCGTGCTGTCACCCTGAGCGGAGTCGAATGGGCGGAATCTGCCAATTAGAAGCTAGTACACACAATGGGGAGATCCCGTGTTTTAGCACGGGATGACTAATGCGAAGATATTATGCTTGAGAAAAATCTGCGAGCAACCTTTTTAAGCGACTACCTCAGTAGCAAAATCATAATTACTATAATCCGTAATCACATTATAAAGTGTATCTCTTTCAATAGGTGTTCTTCCAACTTGTTTAATCATTTCCACCAATTGCTGAGTTGTTAATGCAGGAGATTGCTCCTCCGAACCAGCCATTGTGTAAATTTTAGTTGTATCGTCAATTGTACCGTCAATATCATCTACACCAAATGCTAATGAAAGTTGTGCAGTAGTTCTGCCTATCATTGGCCAGTATGCTTTTATATGTCCGAAATTATCCATGTAAATTCTGGAAACAGCATAATTGCGTAAATCTTCAATCACTGTTGATTCGGAAATATGACTCATTTGATTTCCACCATTTCTGAATTTCAATGGAATAAATGTATTGAAACCTTTTGTTTTATCTTGCAAATCGCGCAAACGGTTCATGTGATCAATTCTGTGTTCAAATTTTTCTACGTGTCCGTACAACATTGTAGCATTTGATGGCATTCCTAATTTATGTGCTGTTTCGTGAATTTCTAACCATTGTGCAGAAGTACATTTATCTTCACATATTTCTTTACGCACAGTTTCATCAAAAATTTCTGCACCTCCACCCGGCAAAGAATTTTGTCCGTGGTCTTTTAATATTTTCAATCCTTCTTCATAACTTACTTTTGCTTTTCTGCACATATATTCCAGCTCCACAGCAGTAAATGCTTTCACATGTAAGTCAGGACGAATGGTTTTTATTTTTTTGATTAACTCCGCAAAATACATCAAACCCATTTTCGGGTGAACACCACCTACAATGTGAACTTCGGTTACTGGTTTTCCATCGTACTTACGAACCAGATTCAAAATATCTTCTTCAGATAATTCCCACGCTCCATCTTTTTGCTTCAGCAAACGGGAGTAGGAACAAAATTTACAATCAAACACACAAATGTTTGTAGGTTCAATATGGAAGTTTCTGTTGAAATATACATTATTGCCGTTTTTTTGTTCACGGATATAATTTGCAAGAGTTCCCAAGAATCCCAATTCACCTTTTTCATACAAAAGAACACCTTCATCAAAGGTAATTCGCTCATTTGCCATTACTTTTTCAGTGATTTTTTTTAAATCCTTGGAAAGATTGGAATCCAATAAAAGTGAAGAAATATCCTGGGCTGACATAGTCGTATTTTAGGACACAAATTTACGCTTTGTCGACTTTATTAACAAGTGATTAAGTTTTTGTTTTTATCTTTATGCCATTATGAGCCAAAAGCGCATTTTATTAGTTGAAGACGAAGAAAACCTGTTAAAAACGATCCGGTTAAACCTGGAATTGGAGGGTTATGCTGTTACACCTGCGACTAATGGAATTGAGGCATTAAAAGAATTCCGCAGGAGCAATTTTAATCTCGTTATTCTGGATGTCATGTTACCGGAAATGAACGGGTTTGATGTTTGTGAGCAAATAAGGAAGGAAAACACTCAAATGCCGGTACTTTTTCTTACAGCTAAAGATTCCAGCTCCGATAAAATCCAAGGATTGAAATTGGGTGCTGATGATTATCTCACAAAACCGTTTAATTTGGAAGAATTGCTTTTAAGAATTCAAATTCTGGTGAAAAGAGGAAGCCCACAAAAAGAATCGGATAAATCTATCGAATCCTATTCCTTTGGAGAAAATATGATAAATTTTGTGACCTATGAAATCAGGGGAATTAATGGAAAAGCTGAAATCAGTAAAAAAGAAATTGCGCTTTTAAAATTATTGATTGAAAGAAAAGGAGAAGTTGTTTCAAGAGAAGAAATTTTAGATCTAGTATGGGGAAAAGATGCATATCCTTCATCGCGCACTATCGATAATTATATTTTGGCCTTTAGAAAATATTTTGAAAAGAATCAGAGAGAACCAATACACTTTCACTCAATAAGAGGTGTTGGTTATAAGTTTACGGAGTAATTACTTGACAATTAGACTGTACGTCTTAGTGTTTTTGCCCTTGCGGAATCTTATTGTATATTCTCCGATACCTATCCCCGCCATATAACAATAACCGGTATCTCCATGACATGGCGATTCCGCAGAAATAGAATCATAACCTTCCCACTCTTTTGGATTATATGTAGCAATAAAACAGGTATCTTGTAAATTCGGCTTTTCTCTTTGCGAATTATACACATAATGCAATATGATCTCAATAACGTCTTTCTTTTCAATAATAATTGTAGGTATTATTTTTTGGTCGTGAACATCAAAGGATGGGATAAAGATATTGGCTTCGATTGTTACAGAATCCTGAAAGGTATATTGTATTAAATTCTCAACGTTCTTATTTTGAGAATAAGAGAGTTTGCAAAACAAAATCAATAACCAAAGAATATTTTTCATCAGAACTATTTTGTCTGCTCCTGTTTCTCAGGAACTTTTCCGTCCTCCTCTTTCTCCAATGCTTCGATAATCACAAACATCACCAACAAAATCAACAGAATAACAATAAACACTTTTTTATTTTTATAAAGTGGAGTTTTGTATAAAGGCTTTGTAGCAGTCTGATAATTATAAATCAGCTTCTTAAAATCCTTGTGCTTGTTGATTTGCTCGTCCGGCAAATCGGGTTTATCAATATTAAATTTCAAGTTCGACATTATTTCTTGCTCAACACTTTTTTTAATTTATCTAAAATACGATAGACTTTCACTTTCGCATTATTCTCTGTTATACCAACAATCTCGCCAACTTCGGCAAAAGAATGCTTTTCAAAAAATCGTAATTCTATTAATTGAAGTTCTAAGGCATCTAATTGTTTAACTGCATTCATCATTTGTTTAATTCCTTCTGTATTTTCCTCCAACTCTGCTTCCTGAGCAATTTGTATTATCCCATTCTGACTCAGACTCACCACCCTTTGGGCATTATTTTTTCTAAAATACATATTAATTTCATTAAAGGCAATTCTGAAAAGCCAAGCGGAAAAAGGCACACCTTTGTACTCGTATTTTTTGATGTTGATGAGTGCTTTTAAAAAAACCTGTGAAGTTATATCAGCTGTGAGCTCTTCGTCATCAGTCCTGCGATAGATAAAAACGAATATTGATTTATAATACTTATCGTACAAGACTCCGAAACGCGCTGGATTCTCTTTTGCGGCTTCAATTAGCTGCAATTCCTGCTGAATTTCCTTATCCGATTTATGATGAGAGCTCACCGGTTAAATATATTTATATTAATAATGCAGTAAATGTAAGAAAGATACAGATACCTAATTTTGAAGATTTATCAATAATGGGTACATTTGAGATATATGAAACGTAGGATTTCTCTATTTCTTGCATTGCCTTATCACCTTTTAATACCAATACTACTATTTTCAAGTTGTGCAGTACGCTCTGTATACGTTCCAACCATAGGAAACGAGCACTTATTTAATGAAAAAAAACAAATACAAGCAAAAGCATTTGTTGGAACCAATCACGCTGAAGTATTGGTTGGTAGCAATCCAATTAAGCACTTTTCTGTAGGAGCAAATATCAGTGCGGGAAAAGGATTATCCATTTATGAAGGATTAATTGGAACTTATGGATATTCAAAAGATAATGCAAAATGGAGGTATGAACTTTTAGGAGGAGCTAATTCTACCAGAAATTTTTTAAAACAAAATAGTGCCTGGATTACAGCATTTCAGGAAGACAAATCAAATTACATTACCGAATCCTTGTATAACAAATATTTTTTTCAACTTTCATTTGGGTATTTTTCAAAAATGGAAATCTATAAAATCAATTACTCTTTTTCAATTTCCTGCAGAACATCCTATATCGATTTCAAAAAATACATCTATAAAGAAATAAATGCAGATAGTACACTTTTAATAAACAGCCCGGTTTACATTGTAAATAAAGAATTTCACAATAGAAAATTATTTCTTCTCGAACCATGTATTACCAATAAAGTTGGAATCAGAAATGTTTCAGCCATTTTGCAAGGACAGTTTATGATTCCTTATTCTACCGAAATAGATATCAGATATACCAAATTCAGCCCTGTTTTTATATTCAGTATCGGATTTCAATATACATTTGTCTTCAAAAAACAAAAAGACCCATCGAAATGAGAATTCTCTTTTTTATACTTATTCTTTTGAGTCTTCAGTCGTGCATATTTTTTGGAAGCCGGCAAAACAAACATTACAAAAGCGTTGAGCAAATAAAACCGGTGGATGTTATTATTGTTCCTGGTTTACCATTGTTTAATGGACAATGGGATACACTCTTAAAGGCTAGAATTGTATGGTCAAATTTTTTGTATAAAAAAGGAATAACCAACAATATTATCTACTCCGGAAATGCTGTTTATACAAAATGGAAAGAAGGTCCATCAATGGCACTGTTTGCTGCACAACTAGGAATAAAATCTGAAAACATTTTAATTGATACAATTGCAGAACACAGCACAGAAAATTTATACTATAGTTACCAATTGGCAAAACAAAAAGGATACAAAACAATTGCTGTTGCTACAGACCCATTTCAATGTGCACTTCTTCAAAAATTTGCCGAAAAAAATTTTAAAGAAGAAATTCATTTTCTTCCTATAATTTACGATAGCATTCGAAATGAAATGAAAATTCAGTTAACGATTGATACAACGGTTACTGTTGCAACAAACTTTATTCCGCTGGAACAGCGACAAGATTATAAAGAAAGACTGAATGGAACGAGAGGGAAACACATTAAGAAAGAATAGTTATCTATTACAAATACCCTTAAAGGCACAATATTCACAATTATCCAACTCTTTTGTCTGGGTAAAATGCAAATTTTTATCAAATATTTCAGAAAGCAACACCTGAAGTTGTTTTTCAAAATCAGCTAATACTTCCACATTCAAACTAGATGAGTCATTAACTTTTACAGGTTTTAGTCCGGCACTTAACTCACGGAATGTAACAATCCCGGAAACAATGTTCTCATTGATTTCTGGATTTGTTTTTTGGTATAGCCAGGCGTACGTTAGCAATTGAAAACTTTTTGCCAATCCTGCATTTGTTCGAATATCTTCCCAGTCATCTAATTTTAATTCTTTATTATCAGCTAAACCTGTTTTATAATCTACAATTCGTGTAATACTTCCAAGCGTGTCTATTCTATCTGCTTTTCCTTTTACTTTAATTACATTCTTACCAACCGAAATATCCGATTCTAATTCCTGCTCCAATGCTTTAATAATAATTGGAGTTCCATTCTTTTCAGCTTTCTGAATATTGACAATTTCTGCATTCAAAAAGTTGTTTATGAATTTAAGTGCTAATTTAAAGGTTAACAAATTTTTCCCATAACTCACTTCTGTTTCACTATACTTTATTTTAAAGAAATTTAAAGTAGTTACGTCTACTTTCTTTTTCATTTCTGTTATATCATCCACTTGAATCTTTTTCCCGACAAACGGTTTATAAAACGACTCCAATGTTTCATGAATCACATTCCCTAATGTGTCAGCGCCAATAGTCTCTTCTACTTCATCGGCTTCTTTTAGTTTAGCAATTGCATGGAAATAAAATTGCAAGGAACAATTACGATAAATGTTTAATAGAGAAGGAGAAAATCCTATCTCCGATTTTAACTTTAATTTTTCAAAAACGGAATCCGATTTTTCAATGGATATTTTGTTCTCCGCACCATTATTAATGATTGGAATGCTTACCAATTGCTCCGTTATAGTCACATTCGGATTGGCTTTTGGTAATTCATAAATCAATTGGGTAACAAAACGACTCTTCTCCCCGCTTCCTAAAGCATCGCTTTCTGTATTGTACAGCAAATAGATGTTTGTAGCTCTTTGTAGCAACCTATAAAAGTGGTAAGAGAAAATTGAATCTTTATCACCATATGTTGGCAATCCGAATACTCTTTTTAATTCAAAAGGAATAAATGAATTGACCGCCTTTCCGGAAGGCAATATATCTTCATTACAAGAAAGCAAAATCACATTTTCGAAATCAAGGGTACGTGTTTCTAACATTCCCATTACTTGTAAACCCATCAGAGGTTCACCATAGAATGGCAAAGTTGAAGTTCGTACAATTTGATTCACTATGCTTCTCAAAGTTTTTAAATCTTTAACGGAATCGGGATACTGTTCCATTAAGACTTGTATTCTCTTTATGATTTTTGTAAAGGCGAATAAATATTCCAACTCCAAACTTGCTTTGTTTTCATCATTTTTGTCTTGCTGAAGAACTATTCCATTTTTTAATGTCTCAATTAAATAATGAACACATTCAATTGCATCGGTAGGAGTTTGCCAATGTTTAAAAATTCCGCTAAGAACGTCAAACTCTTTTTCGCATTCGAACTCAGCAAAAATTGATTCGAGCATTTTCAAACTGACAAAAACAATGTTTCGTTGTTGAATTGCTTGCAAAACTTTACGAATACTATATTCTTTTGAAACAGTAAGCAAGGCTGTTGCTGTGTAGGCGTGACTCAGCAACTTCACAACATCACTGTGATAAAAACTATAATTAGCTTTTCCTTGTGCTAGTTTCAATCCGTTTTCGTGTATTGAAAAAACTAAATCAAAATAACCGGCAACAGGAGTATTCTTCAATGGGTATCCCATTGTAACGTTTATGTCTTTTAAATTTTCAGGTAAAGAATGCAAAACCGGAAACAACAAGTTCTCGTCTGCCAAAACAATAGCAGTTGCCTGCAATAATGGATCTGTTTTCTTTATTTCCTCCACCAAGCTTCCGGCAACCTTAGCCTGAGCAACATTTTTAGCCGCACCAATAATTGTAACTGATTTCTTCTCAACCGAAAGCAGTGTTTCTTCAATTGTAAGATTTCTGTTGCTCGATTGTTTATCAAAAGGCAATAGTTTTGAAAACTTTCCTGATTGCCGATACTTCCGAATGAATCGTCCTGCTTCCTGATTTATATTATTAATATAATATGAATCCGTATCCCAAATAATCTCTGCTTTATCTGCATTCAACAATTTTTCAATAATCTCCTCTTCCGCCTTGTTCAAAGCATTGAATCCAGCAAAAATAATTTTCTTCCAAGGATGTTTTGCCACACGCTCTTCCACATTATCAGCTACAACACGGTAAGCCATGCCTTGATATGCTTGATGCTGAGACAATAGACGCTGAGAAAAATTCTGATAGTATTCTCCTAATAATTTCCAGAATTCCAGATATTGCTTTTGAAAATCAGTCAATGTTTCTTCTGAATTCAAACTCCAGGCTTCTAATTCCTTAATGTCTTTTAAATTTCCGAAAAGTTGTTTGTGATCAACCAAATATCTGTCAATCTCATTTAAATCGCTCAACAATATTTGTCCCCACTTACTAAACTCATCAAAACTCTCAATATCTCTTTTTCCAACTTGCTTAACTGTTTCGTACAGCTCAAAAAGCAAAGTTGTTGAATCGGCCACTTCCAATTCGGCCAAAAGAGATACAAAATCTTCGGTAGCTAGTATTTCCGGACTCCAGAATGTTTTTTTGAGTTTTTTAGAAAAGTGCGTTTTCAGAAACAAACCCGCACGCCTATTGGGCAATACAATACATAACTCGCTCACATCGTCTCCATATTTTTCATAGAGATAGTCAACTGTTTTTTGAAGGAATGATTGCATTTATATTGAATTTCTAAAATTATTCTTATAAAATGTAAATATAAAAATACTAATTGGTAATATTGGTACGTTATTGATGAAAACAAAGAAATCATGAAATGCGTAAGTATTCATGAATTCCTTTAAAAAAACAATAAATATATGAGTAACAGAATCATCGCCCTTCTAGTTATTGCGCAATTCATCTGTTTGTCGCAATCAGCCCAAGTGAAACGAGCATCAGATGCTTGTCCGGGTTCCAATAACAAATCAAGCACCAGCAAGGACTACGCTTATTTAAGCAAACGTACTTCAGGTGATAGTGATTTCTCAAAACCGAAATATCAGAGCATTTATGCGAAAAACTCTTCTGCAAATACGACAAGTAAAAGAGGAAGGGCGATTGCGAAAGAAGAAAGAGTAGTAAAAACAGAAACTGTACATTCAGAAAAGAAAACTGCTCCCAAAGTAAAAGAAGAAAAAAACAATTCAGGCAAAGTAAGCCCTGAACCTATTGTAGAAGATGAATTTGAGCAAAATGCAATTTTTGAGAAAAAAGCAGGGACATCAAAACCGATGGATGTTATCCAAACTGAAAAGGTAGTAAATACTGAAACAAAATCTGAACTTACAAAGCCTGCTCGTCCGATAGGCGGGGAAGAAGGAAAAACAGCTTCGTCAAAAAAATCAGAAAAGAGTACTTCAAAGAAAGAAAATATAAAATCAAGTGATTTGACTACTACTAAAGCAACAAAACAAAAACAACAAAAGAAAACCGGAATAAAAAAATTGCGTTTGGGTAAAAAATGTGCTACTGATTGTCCGGAATTTTAATTATGGAAGTTCAATATCCTCAATACAGAAAATATTTAAACGAAAAATCGTTCTTTAAGATTACTTCTTCTACTGAGTGGGAAGAAATTCAAATCATTGGTAGTAAATATGTGTTAACTCATTTTAAAGTCAATATTATGCCAGATAGAAATTTTCTTCACGACATGACGTTTGATTATAAAGAGAATTGGAAAGTAATTTCAGAAGAAGAGTATTTATCTTGTAGAAAAAACATAATCGCTTCGAAATACTGAAGCCTTCGACTCCGCTCAGTCTGACGTTACTATTGTGACACTTTATATAGTTTAATTGTGATTAAAAAAGCCTTGCCCCGAGTACTCGGGGCAAGGCTTTTTTAATCACAAACAATATTACCAAATCTCTGCTCTTTCAGCTTTAGGGCGGTACATTTTATCACCTTCTTTTACGCCAAATGCATCATAAAATTCCTGCATATTGCTCAATGGTCCATTTCCACGGAAGTTACCAGGTGAGTGAGGATTAGTTTGCACCATGTTCTTTAAGAACTCGGGACGCATATTTCCTCTCCAACCTTGTGCCCACGACATAAAGAAACGTTGCTCAGCAGTAAAGCCATCAATTTTTTCAGGAGCAGGTTTTCCTTCCATCGATTTTTTCAAAGCATAATAGGAAATTGTTAATCCGCCCAAATCAGCAATATTTTCTCCCAAAGTTAATTCGCCTCTCACATGCATGCTATCAATTGCAATATAATTATTGAATTGATTCACCAACATATCTGTTTTCTTTTTGAAATTAGCTTTATCTGTATCTGTCCACCAGTTTTTCAAATTTCCGTCCGCATCAAACTGTGCACCTTCATCATCAAAACCATGTGTTAATTCGTGACCAATGATTGCACCCATACAACCGTAGTTCACGGCATCATCAGCGTCAGGGTTAAAGAAAATTGGCTGCATAATTCCTGCTGGGAAAACAATTTCGTTCATAGAAGGATTATAATACGCATTGATTGTAGGTGGTGTCATTCCCCACTCTGTACGATCAACCGGTTTTCCTAATTTAGCAACACTTTGCTTAAATGCATAAGTATTAGCACGCATAAAATTCTGAACATAAGAATCACGTTTGATATCCAAAGATGAATAATCTTTCCATTTATCAGGATAACCTAATTTCAACATTACTTTATCCAACTTTAAGTTGGCAGCTTTTTTTGTTTCTTCACTCATCCAATCGCGGCTTGCAATACGAACACGGTAAGCAGCAATTAAATTTTTCACCATCTCAGCAACTTTATCTTTGCTCGCTTGAGTAAAATGTTTTTCAACAAATACTTGCCCAAGAGCATCGCCCAAAGAAGCATCTGTAGCTTCAAATGAACGTTTCCATCTCGGTTTCAATGCAGGAATTCCTAATAAAGTTTTTCCATAAAAATCAAAATGTTCGTTTACAACATTATCGCTTAACTTACTTGCTGTTTGGTCAATTAATCCCCAACGTAAATATGTTTTCCAATCATTAATTGAAACCGATTTAATTGCAGTATTTAAAGCTTTGAAAAACTCTGGCTGACCAACAATAACATTATTGATGTTTTTGATTTCAGTTGTTTCGAAATAAAGTGTCCAGTTAAAATTAGGAGTTAATTCTGCTAATTCCTTCACTGTTTTTTTATTGTACATCAATTCAGGATTACGCATATCAATCTTTGTCATAGAAGCCTTTGCAAGAGTAGTCTCAATTCCATAAACTACTTTTGCGTTTTTTTCTGCTACTTCTGGTTTATCACCAAGCAAAACAAACATATTTGCAATATGCTTTTTATAAGCGCTTTGAATTCCTAAAGTACGCTCATCCGTATTTGTATAATAATCTCTGTCAGGCAATGAAATACCACCTTGTCCGAATTGAGTAATTATTTCGGTACTAATTTTTGGATCTTGTCCGATATATCCGCCAAACATTGGACCTATTCCAATTGTATGAAGATGTGCAACTGCTTTTATTAAATCATCTGATGTTTTGATATTCTCAATGGCAGCAAATTCATCTTTTAATGGAGTAATTCCATCAGCATTTAATTTTACTGAATCGTTAGCAACTGAATAAAAATCACCAATCTTTTGTTTGTTACTTCCGGCAACCGCTGATTTATCATTAGCTGCCTCATCCAATATTGCTCTAAGCTTTGCAAGATTTTTTTCCATCAGCTCATTAAAACTACCCCAACGACTTTCCGATTCGGGTATTGGATTGTTTTTCATCCAATTTCCATTAACAAATTGATAAAAATCATCTACAGGTTTTGCTGTGCTGTCAATATTTTTTGTGTCAATTCCTGTATTAGGTGCTTGAACAGCTTCGTCTTTTTTTGCATCGCCACCACAAGATGCGAAAGTTATTACAGTAGCAATCCCGATAGCTATCGGGGCTGAAAGTTTAAGGATATTTTGCATGTCTTTTTTAATTTGAGAACGAATTTACCTCAAATCATTAATATGACAAAATGATTTTGTTAAATGGTGATATTCAGGGATAAATGGAGACTTTTATTGAACGGGAACCACCTTCTCTTCTTCAATATAGACAAGCAATCGCTCCGTTACTGTGTATCCCATTTGGCTCAACAAATCGGAATAGCCAATAATCTGTTCTTTGTGTTTTTTTCGCTCTTCTCCGGTTTTATAGTCGATAATTACAGCATTTTTGCCTTTTATTACTACTCTGTCCGGACGATATAATTCCCCGCTGGAAGTAACTATTTCTGCTTCGTTTTTAATCAATAAACCTTTTTCAAAATAGGCTTTCAATTGTGGTAATTCCAGTATTTTGCCAAGTGTATTTTTTAATTGAGTTTGCTCCTCGTTCGTTATAAGTCCTTCTGCGCACATCGAACTTAATGCCGGCTGAATATCTTCCGCTACTTTCACTTTTGCTAAAGCAGTGTGAACAATATTTCCATAATCTTTCTTTACTTCTGCCATATTTGTATTCCAAATACTCGGAGCTGCAGCTCGCATTTTAATGCTTTCTCTCCAACGATTAGAGTTGAAAGATTTCAATTCATAATTCCCTGTTTCATTTATCACTTTCTTAGAAACATGATTCTTCACATTTCCAAAAGTGTAAATATTTTTTCCATCAACCCATTCGTTATTTAATTGATAATAATATGCCAACATATCACTCACCGATGAAAAATTTTCCGGTTTTTTACTTGGCATTCCCGCCAGTACGTACATACGTTCTTCTGCTCTTGTAAATCCAACATACATCACATTTAAGTTATCCAATAAAGATTTATTTTGTTCGTCTTGATACAAATGAGCGAATTCTGTTTCTTCTAAATTTTTGTTTGTTGGAACAATTGCAGATGATAATTTAGAAAGTTTTTCATTTTCTATATCAATCCACAAATTCTTTTTGCCACTTTTTTTCTCAGTATTTGAAAAAGGTAAAATAACTACCGGAAATTCCAACCCTTTGGAACGGTGAATAGTCATAATGTTCACAGCATCCATTCCTTGAGGAATAATCAAAGAAGCTTTTTCTTTTTTCTCTTCCCAATATTCAATAAAGTCGTTCAGGTTATTATTTTTCTTTATGCTGTAATTCAACACTTCGTCTAAAAAGAGTTGTATATAAGCATTCGGAGTAGAATTCAATTTAAAAATTCTTACTAGTTCTTCACACAATTCATACAAAGCCATTTTTGAAAGATGTGTAACACTAAACTCAAAATTTGCATTTTTCAAAATAGCACTTATTCCAGTTCTATTTTGCAATGTTTCATCCAAAGTTGTTGTAGAAACTAATTTAGCAGCTAACAAATATTCCAAAATTTCTGTTTGGATAATTGTATCACTTGTGTTTGACAAATATTTTAATAAGGAATGTAAAAAATTAATTTCAGTTGAATTGTTTAACAATAATGAATCTGATGAGATGACAGCTATTCCGTTTTCCGTTAAATAATTGGCAATATCGCTTCCATCGGTGTTTTTGCGGACAAGTATAGAAATATCTTTCAACTGGTAATTGTCTGCAATCAACTGATGAATCAATTCCAACGTTCTTTCTTTGTTTTGATTACGGAATTCTTCTTTCTCTCCTGCTAAAAATTCAACTTGCACAAATCCTCCAGTGTTTTCCGGATTAAATCCTTGCTCCAAACCTTCATAAATAGTCTGGAATTTCTCATTTAGTTTTCCGGAAAGAGTTCTGAAAACAGAATTATTGAATTCAATTACTTCCCTTTTGCTACGATAATTTTTATCCAACATTTGCGGAATGTGATTGCGAATCAAAGCCTCTTCACGTTCTAATACCAAAGGATTATCGTTATGCTTAAATACATTTGGCAACATGGCAAATTGTTCCACTTCTCCTCCACGCCATCTGTAAATAGCTTGTTTCCCGTCACCAACTAACATAGTAAAATGACCGTTTGCCAAGGAATTATCAATCAAAGGCAATAAATTTTGAAATTGCATCACCGATGTATCTTGAAATTCATCTATCAAGTAATTATTATATCGTTCACCTAATCTTTCATAGATAAAAGGAATAGGCTCATTTAAAACAATCTTAGAAATCATTTTATTGAATTCGGAAATATGCAGAATGTTATTTTGAGTTTTATATTCAGTCAATAGTTTCTCTATCTCATTTAATACAGCCAAGGAATAAATATTTTTACTGATGAGAGAAAATAAAACATAATCAGAATGAGATTTGTCTTTCAACTCTTGAATTTTCGAAAAGCAATCCAATAAAGTTGATTTTATGCCTTCGATAGCAGCTTTTGCATCTGCACTAATTTTCCCGCCATTCCATTTATCATCCCCGGTGGTTGTTTGAACATGACTATTAGGTTTAATATAATCCATCCGACCCTTACCCAGCTTTTCGAAATAAGCAAAAATCCCTTTGTCACTATAGTAGAAATCTTTACTGGTCAATCCTGTTTTTTTAATCAATTCCGATGCTTTTATTGCTTCAGCAGAAACCATTGATTCAAATTGTTTCATTTCTTTAAACAAGACATCTTTTATTTCAAAAAAGTCATCTACTGAAAGATGTTTTAATTTTTCGATATGAAGGGCACCTTCTTCATCCAATAAATTTTTAGCAAATACTTTTAAATCGTTTTCAATGTGCCAATTTTTTTCATCATCGGTTTTGCTTTCTGCAAATTCCACCAATGCTTTGGTCAAACGTACATCATTTCCAATTTGCGCCAATAATAAATCAATGGCTTGAGTCAATAATTTTTCATCATCCATCTCAATTTCAAAACTCATAGGAATTTTTAAATCGAAAGCAAATGTGCGGACAACCTTGTGAACAAAAGCATCAATAGTTCCAATTGCAAAATCAGAATAGTTATGGAGAATAGCAGTTAAAACATTTAATGCTCTTTTACGAATAATTTTATCATCTAAAACTCCTGCGGCATTTAATTTCTTATGCTTCTTTAGTTCAACCAATAAATTTTTTGTCCCACTTGAAACAGTAGTATAATCTTCTTCAGAAAGTTCTTTTAAAGCTTTTATAATCCGCTCCTTCATTTCAGCAGCAGCTTTGTTGGTAAATGTAACCGCTAAAATATGTTTATAAGCCTGTGGAGGCTCAGAAGGATCGTTCAATGCCAAAGCCAAATACTCTTTCACCAATGTAAAGGTCTTGCCGGAGCCGGCAGAAGATTTATAAATAGTAAAATTTTTGTCTGACATATAAACTCTTATTGAATATTGCAAATTACACAATAAATCCTTATTTTTATTTAAAATTAATCCACATGAAAAAACTATTTACTCTCATAGTTTTATTTCTTTCCCTTACATCCACATCTTTTTCGCAATTAGAGTATAAAGATGTAGCAGGAATATTTTATAACAGATGTACTTCTTGTCATCATACCGGAGGAGGGGCACCCTTTTCATTAATGAGTTACTCAGAAACGCTTCCTCAAATTTGGAGTATTGATTTTGCACTCAACAATAACATTATGCCTCCTTGGCCGGCTGATACAACATACAGACGATTTGCAAGAGAACATATCATCACACAATCAGAAAAAAATGCCATTTTAAGTTGGATCAGCACTGCTGCATTGCCGGGTGATACAACGCTTGCTCCTGCCCCGCCAACTTATTCTCAATACAAACTTACGCCTCCACCTGATTTGGTAGTTCAAATTCCAACCTTTACAAGTAATGCAACTTCTACTGACGATGCATATAATCTTTTTGCACTTCCATCCGGATTAGTTTCAAACAGAATCATAAGAGCAGTAGAAATTGTTCCGGGAAATGGCGGCATTGTTCATCATGTAAGTGTTGGTGCCGATACAACTGCAACTACCAGCAACGATTTGTCTGGAAGCGCTTTCACCTTTCCAGCAAATATTGGAATTGGCGGTTTTATTCCTGGATCCGAGCCAATCGTATTTCCAAATTCTACTATTTTAAAGATGGGAATTAGTTTAAAGGCAGGTTCGCAAATTTTATTGCAAATTCATTATCCGGCTGGTAGTGGCGGACAACAAGATAGCACACAAGTACGTTTTTATTTTTATCCTATTGGAACAACTGGTGTACGTGAAGTTTATTCATTTGCTCCTTTGCAAGATTGGAATTATTGGATGATGCCCGGTGAAATAAAAACCGTAACTGCCGATACTGCTTTGCTGGATTGGTTACCGCTTTCTATTTTTAGTTCATTGCCTCACGCTCATAAAATTTGTACCGACATTTTGAATTATGCATACGCAGATACAACTCTTACAGGTGGAGCTCCTGATACTATTCCTCTGATGAGAATTAACGACTGGCAATTTCATTGGCAATTTTATTATTACTATCGTAATCTTGTCAAAATTCCTATGAATTACAGATACCACGGAGTTCATATTTATGATAACTCTTCGTCCAATCCAAATAATCCATTTAGTCCGCCTCAACTTATTATTCCGGGTGTAAACTCAAATGATGAAATGTTTTATGATTCATTTCAGATAATGGCTTATTATCCGGGAGATGAAAATATAAATATTGATTCTTTGCTTTCAGTTGATCCACTTTTAACAGCTTCTATTAATGAAACGGTGATAATAAACCCCTGGACGTATTCTTTTGCTTATCCGAATCCATTCAATCAGAAAACTACTATTCAAATTGTAAGCAATCAAAATCAATCTACCGATGATTACAAATTGAAAATCATTGATGCAACCGGAAAGGAAGTTAAACCATTAATTGAGAAAAAAGAAAACGCATTTGAAGTAAGCAAATCAAACTTAGCACCCGGAATTTATTTTTATCAAATTAGTACTAATAAAAATGGCATATCGACTGGAAAAATAATTGTTAATTAGTGAAGTATAGATTTAACTATTCAAAAAACTAAACAACATGAAAGTATTATCTATTTCAGGATTCGTCCTCAGCATTTTATCTTTTATCACAGGAATCTATTTACAATTTGTACTGGTTCCTGCTGCTGAATCTCTCGAAGATTCATTAAATACAGGATTCTCAGATGAAATGACAAGCATGATGTTATATGCAGCACATGAAGCAAAAGTAAACACAGGAATGAATTTAGTGATTGCTGGTGGATTGGCTTTGCTATTATGCTCCATTCCTGCTTTTAAAACAAAAAATAAACTTGCTATAACCGGAGGTTTACTTTCTCTTGTTGCATTAATTATAGGATTAATGCACGGCACTCACATGTTTTCTTAAGAAGTGGTTTTTCTCTTTTCCTGAATTCTTTCTTTTAAGGTTTTCCATGGCTTTATTGGATAACTTGAGAAGAAAAAAGACCCTCCATGTTTTTTTCCTTTATATCCTAATCCTAAAAATACTCCAACAGTAATGTATTGGAAATTTTTAGTGATTTGAAAATCTGTTGAACTCTCTACATTAGTAACACCCTGAGTATGCACAATTTTACCATTTCCTGAAACATTCATGGAAGCGACTTCTAATTTTATTCCTAAATTATTGTATATTGAAGATACAGAACCATCATTGGAAAAGGCATCTGCAAAATATTTGTATCTGATCCCAACAACATATCCAGTAGTTTTTAAAGAATTGAAAGAAAAATCGTTGATATAAAAATTGTTTGATAAATTATCCTTGAATGCAAATTTTCCATGTGGAAATCTTCCCTTTCCTATTCCATAACCGACATAAGGCTGAAGGTATTTACTTTTTGTAAGTCTGATATTCCCACCCAAACTAAGTCGCAAATAATTTAAATTGTAATCACCATATGAAAAAGCTTCACTGCTCTGATACTTTGGTTCAGCCTGAATAAAATAATTGCTATTACTGGATTTAATCTCAGAAACGATTTTTTTGTAATCAGCTTGGTATTTATCATGTGTATACTCAACACCTAGCATAACTTTATTAAAAAAATAGGTTTGCAATCCAAACTGAACATTTGTTCCATGTTTTTTTGCATTGTTCATGAAAATGTCTGCTCTCTCAGGAAGTGCTTCTATATTATTGGTATTACCAAACACAAGTCCCCCTTCAAGTATTGCTTCAAAACGAATTTTCTGAAGCTTTACAGTATCTACCTGCGCAAAAGCAACATTTGAAAAAATAAAACTTATAAAAATAACTTGTCTCATTAATAAAGCTTTATCAATGTTGTTGAATCTTTCCAAATTCCTTCATCTTTTATGGTTAGCTCCACATAAAATTTACGATAAACCAAATTATCGGGAGGATGAATTAAAAGTAAATCGGCATACTCAGGAAAATTATTTTCTGCATAATCCTCATTATATCTAGCTGTTGGCTCTATGGTTCCATCATATCCAATTGGCTCACTCACATGCATATAATTTCCGGCCAAATAAACAAAATAGTTATTCATATTGCTACCGGCAGGATGCATGATGTCAAATGAATCGGAGCTAGTGATTTTTATTTTTACTATTGGATTTAACACTCTTACAGAACTTTCGTAAGTATCAAAATATCTTCCTTTGCGGGATACTTCTACAGGGTGTAGATTTAATCGAAGTACATAGACTTCATTTCTGATAGAATCAGAATTGATAACCATAGGCATGCCCGGTGATGAGTCTGCATTTTTTAAATCGAGACTCGTAAATCTATACGTTACATATTCATCTCCTTCACAAGATGAAAAAAGAATCAAAGCAACAAATGAAAAAACAAAAAGGAAAGGTTTCATTTAAAACTTCTTTAGCAGAGAAGTAAATTTACTAAAACTAAAGCAAATAAAAAATCCAGACGATAAATGTCTGGATTCATAAAATATTTTTTGTTTAATTAATGATGCTTTGCGCAAGACTCACCGCATGATTTCATACACTCTTCTTTAGATTTACAACCTTTTTTGCATCCTTCCATACAACCTTTATCTCCTTCACCTGAACAAGCTTTTCCGTGAGCTGCTGCTTTGTCTTTGCAACAAGCTTTTGGAGCTTCTGCTTCGTGACCTTTGCAACAAGCCTTCGCTTCACCTCCACCAGCATGTTTTACACACATAGCTTTTTCTTCCGGAGAACATTTTACAGAATCGCAATATTTAGCACATTCTTCTTTGCTCATGCTCATGCATTTTTTCATATCGCATTTCGGACCAACAAATTTTCCGTCAGCACCGTACATGCTCATGCAATATGCTTTTTCCTCAGGAGAACAACCAGTTGAATCACACATTGCAGCGCATTGTTCTTTTGTCATTGATGCGCATTTAGTCATGTCGCATACATTTCCACTATCGTGACAAGCTTCCATTTCAGCACCATGTCCTTCGCAACATTCCATATGAGTTGTTTCACCTTCGCAACCCATTCCAGCTTCAGCAGTATTTACCGCAATGTATGGAGCGATAACCAATGAAACGATAGACATTAATTTAATCAAGATATTCATTGACGGACCAGAAG
>SXGT01200390.1_pt1 | contig 40862 bp, 34 predicted proteins | sample 3176221 | NCBI WGS metagenome assembly SXGT01 (sample SAMN11356862, study PRJNA531348) | freshwater metagenome | isolation source: freshwater sample F1-120 | place: China: Fuxian Lake, Yuxi | collected 2017-12-25
GTCCCACCAGCGCATGGTGACGAGGTTGCCGAACCACATGTGGGCGAGCTCGTGCGCGACCACTTCGGCGATACGCTTCTTCTCGGCGACGGTGATCGTGTCGGCGTCGGCCAGGAGCAGCGTCTCGCGGAAGAACACCGCACCGGCGTTCTCCATCGCGCCCGCCTCGAAGTCGGGCACCGCGACGAGGTCGAGTTTCTCGTAGGGGTAGGCGATTCCGAAGTAGCGCTCGAGCCGCTGCAACGCGGCCACGGCCGCGTCGAGTGCAAAGCTCGCGAGATGGGACTTGCCCGGGACGTGCCAGACCCGGATCGGGACCTTCCCCACGTGACGTTGCTCGCCGCTCTCGAACTCCCCGACGGCGATGGCGCAGAGGTAGGTCGAAAGCAGGGGCGTCTGCGTGAAGTGCCAGGTCGTCGTGCCGTTGGCGTTGTGATCGGAGGTGCGCAGCGGGTTGTTCGAGAGCACCTGCAAGCCCGCGCGTACCGTGACCGAGAAGGTGAAGCGGGCCTTGAAGGCGGGTTCGTCAAAACAGGGGAAGCAGCGCCGCGCGTCGGCCGCCTCGAATTGCGAGAAGGCGTAGCGATGGTTGCCGCTGGTGGCCCGGTAGAACCCGCGCAGGTGCTTCTTCAGTTCGCCGCCGAACGCCAGCATCAAGGCCCAGCGGCCGGGCATGAGCTTCTGCGCGAAGCGAAGCTCGACCGTCTCTCGCGTCGGCCGCGGGGTGATCGCTGCGGCGGCGATCGGCTGATTCGGCCTCTCGATCGTGGTCGGCGAATGGCGTGGCAGGGCGCTCGGCACATGGCTCTGGGGAGCGCGCGGCGCGATGACGGCCCGGTCGATGGTGAGGTCCACCGCGTGGAACTCGACGATGGCTGTCGGCCGGAAGACGTCGAGTTCGATCAAGACTTCGCCGCGGAACAGGCCGCGATTGAGGTCGGGGATGAGGTGGACGTGGTAGCTGGTCGGCGCGCAGCAGTCCGCCAGGCGAAAGGCGTTGTCTGGTCGCCGTTCCGTCGGTGCCGCCTGCGGCGCGTGTGTCGGGAGGGGGGGGGGTGCTGCCGGCGGCCGAACCCGTGGCCGCAACATGCCTGGCAGGGGTGGCGTGACCAGACGGATCGAACTCGCGGCGGATTTGGCCGGGCTTCCCGAGGCGGCGCGGGTCTTGGCCTTGCTGGGTTTGTCGACGGCGGCCCGGATGCCTGCGCGGGCGCGCCGGACTACCGGGACCGTCACCTTCTTGGGAGCGGTGGTCCGGACGGCCTTGGCCTTGCCGCGTTTTGCCGGCGGAGGAGAGGTGTCGGGTACGGCTACCGCCGCCGGAGTCTCTGGAGCCTTGCCCTTGCCCGGCCTTGTCGGAGGGGCTTCGGGCAGAGCCGCTTTCGGCTTGCGGTCCTTGGTCTGGGCCGGGGTGGCGGTGGTGGTAGCGGTAACGGCTGGCTTTCGGGACGGCTTGCTGGGCGCCGACTTGGCCGCCGGGGCGGGCGTCGTGGGCTGTGCTTTCGGGGGCCCTGGCTTCTTCGTCCCCGCTCGCAGCGGCTTCTTGGTGGCGGGGGCGTGGCCCGCTCCATCTTGGGCCGCAGGGGAGGACCCGCTCACCGACGTTCCCTTGGTGGTCTGGCCGCGAGCAACCGGACCCCGCGGCTTGGGTGGCGTCCGTGGTGTTCGGTCAGCGCTCGCCTTGGCGCCCCCCTGAGGCTCCTTCACCGTGTCTTCTTCCCCCGTGGCACGTCCGGCCGGTGGTTCCGGTCCGTGGGACCGGCCGAGCCTGCTCGTTCCCTTCTCTTGGCGTTGCGCGGTGCCGGGTGCAAGGGCGAGCGCACAATTTGCCCCAAAAACAGATGCTTCCGGGCCTCTGGAAAGGCCGTCGATGGCTCCACACCGGTTGTCTCTCCGGTTGACGCGCTGCTCCATCCCGGCAGTCACCACCTCGGACTGGTCGACCGGCCGCGCTCCACAGGCGGGCTCCTCCTTGGCGCGCCTGTGCCCGCGTCGTGTCTCACGACGGACCGGTCGACAGGCCGCTCCGCCGGCGGGGCGGTGGCCCCGGTTGCGCCTGTGACGGCGCAGCGCCAGAAGCAGGCCTTGGTCATGAACGGCGCGAAGAGAGGTGCGACGGGGCTGCTCGCCGGGCGCGTGGTCGCGGTCACGGGTGCGGGGCAAGGTATCGGCCGCGGGATCGCCGAGGCGTGTGCCCGCCATGGCGCGGCCGTGGCCCTCCTCGAGCGCGACGCGGACGCGGCCTGGGCCGCGCGAGCCGCCATCGAAGGGGCCGGGGGGCGAACCTTCGTCGCGGTCCTCGACGTGCGCGATCGGGCTCTCCTCGAGCGGGCTCTGGTTGCTGCGGACGCCGCACTCGGCGGCACCGACGTGCTCGTCAATAACGTCGGCGGCACCTTTGCCGCGGACTTTGTGGCGACGCGCGAACGGGGCTGGGACGCCCTGATCGACCTCAACCTGCGCACGGTGCTGCACGGCACGCAGCTCGTCGTTCCCTTGCTTCAGGCCCGGGGTGGGGGCTCGATCATCAACGTCGTCTCGATCGAGGGGATTCGCGCGGCTCCTGGTTTCGCGGTTTACGCAGCCTGCAAGGCGGCGGTGGTGGGGTTCACCCGCACGATGGCGCTGGAGCTCGCCCCGGCCAACATCCGCGTCAACGCGCTTGCTCCCGACATCTGCCTCACCGACGGCATCCGGGCGATGACGCCGCCGGAGTTGCTGGAACGCCACCGCTGGATCGTCCCGCTGGGACGCGCAGCAGAGCCCGACGACGTTGCCGGCCCGGCGGTCTTTCTTGCCTCCGATCTGGCCCGCTACGTCACCGGGACCGTGCTGCACGTCGATGGCGGGACGCAGGCCGCGGGCGGTTGGTACCGGGATCCCGACGGCGACGGCTGGATCGTCGGGCCGCCGCCCGCGCGCGGCACTTAGGCGATCGCCGCCACGGGTCAGGCCCGTGCTCGCGCATTGCCGGCGCGGGGCTCTTCTGCGGGGATCGTCAGGCGCTTAAAATAAGGGACCGGCGAGGCCGGATCTCGTCCCGGCGCCGGGGTGGTGTTGCCGGGCGATCTGCTAGGCAGGAGCGCAGGCAGGGAGGGCGACATGGACGGAATCGAGACGGCACATGAGCGAGCGGCGTTTCATCGTATGGCCGACGGCACGGCGGCGGATTGGCAGATCATCATGCGCCAGCACGAGCCCTTCGCGCGTGCGCTGCCCGACCGGGTGCTGAGCCACCTGCGCCTCCTCGGCGGCGACTTTGGCGGCTTTGCCGTCGACCGCCTGACCCACAGCCTTCAGGCAGCGACGCTTGCCCTGCGTCACGGCCGCGACGAGGAATACGTCGTGTGCGCGCTCCTGCATGACATCGGCGACACGCTCTGCCCGTACAACCATCCCGATGTCGCGGCGGCCATCCTCAAGCCCTTCGTCTCCGAGCGCAATCACTGGATCGTCGAGAACCACGGCATCTTCCAGGGCTACTATTTCTGGCACTTGATCGGCGGTGACCGCAACGCCCGGGACCGTTACCGAGGCCACGCCTGGTTCGACGACGCCGCGGAGTTCTGTGAACTCTACGATCAGCGCGCCTTCGATCCGCAAGCGGAGACGCTGCCGCTGGCTGATTTCGAGCCGATGCTGCGGCGTGTTCTCGCGGCGCGCACCTGAGGCCGCCGGACCCCGGGCGTCAATCCTTCGCGGGCGAAGGCGGCGTCGCCACCGGGTGGTGTGCCGGGCCATCCGCGGGGGGGCTGTGGTGTGGGCCGTGCGCGCCGCCAGCGTGATGGGCCTCGATCTGACGGAGGAGGTCGCGCACGCTCGCGCACTGTGGCGCGTTTTTGGCGACGACGCGCGCGTGCGGGCCCTTGCCCTCCAGCCCGCGATCGAGTTGCACCAGATCTCCGGTCTGGGCACCCCCGAGATCGCCCAGCGGCACCACCAGCGCGTCATCGAGTGTACCGCCCGGCGGTACGATGGTGATGAAGTTGCTGGTGCCGTCCGCGGCCAGCGTGCAGTGGGGCGTCGCGTAGACGTCGGCGCGGGCGAGTCCCGGCACGGTGACGGCGAAGAGTCCGGCCTGGATGAACAGCGCGAGCGCGCGCGGGCGAGGGCAACGAGACTGCAGGTTCATGATGCCCGGCGCTAGCAGACCGGTCGCCCGCTTTCCCGTTCGGGAGGGGAGGTCGCGGTCTGCGAGTGGTGTCGGCTGGGCGCTTGCCTCGTGCCGCGACGTGCGCGACTCTGCCCCGGATGCCCGTCGGAAGGGGCGTGGCGGGGCCACCGGCCGCCGGCGCCCGTGGATCTCCGGAGCACGAACCACGGTGAGCAGTAAAACGACGCTGGACGCCGGCCGGGCTTGCCCCGGTGCGCGGGTTCGAGAGGAGATAGGGGCCACCACCCCGTGGAGGTTGCCGTGGGGAGACGCTGCGCGCTTCGGCGGAGGCTTGGTGCTCGCGCTGCTGGCGGGCTGCAGCGCATTCCGCTCGGCTCCAGCGGTGGGGCCGTGGTCCGATCCTCGCGCGACCGTGCAACTGGTGGATCTCGGCGAACGCAGGATCGGTGAGCCCCTCGCGCATGTCTTTGAGATCGAGAACACGCGCGACCAGCCGCTCGAGCTGCGACTCGGGCGCGCGACCTGCGACTGTGCCGCAAGCCTCCTCGATGGCGGAGTGATCGCCGCACACCGGCGCGGGCGGATTCGCGTCGCTCTTGCAGGCCCGCGCGCCGGGGGCGCCCAGAGTGTCGCCGTGACGGTCGCCACGAATGATCCGGCCCGACCACGACTGGGTTTCGTGTTGCGCGCAAAACTTGTGCCCGACGTGGCCATCGAGCCCGAGGTGCTGTGGCTTCCCGACGCATTTGGTGGCGCCCCGAGCGTGGGGCGTGTGCGCGTCCGCGTGCTCGCCCCTGACGTTCGGGTCGAGAGCGTCGCGGTCGTCGATGGCGCCTTCGTGGCCGCCTTCGAACCTGCGGCCTCCCCCGAACGCGGGGGCACACTGGTGGTCCGTCATCCCGGTCGCCCCGAGCGGGGCTTGTACGATGGTCGGGCGGTCGTCCAGACCACCAGCCCGCGCCAGCCGCGCCTCGAAGTGCCCGTGTTTCTTCGCTTTCGCTGAGTCCCTGGGGGCCGCTCCGAGCTCGCGGCTCGTCGTCGGGTGGCGAGCGGCGCCCCGTCCCCCGAGCCCGAGGCTTGGGCCGGGGTCGGGTTCGGTGCTGGAAAGACTTGAATTTTCGCTGATCTGCACCTAAAGCGCTCTCTCGACGGGGGCCATTCTCCCGTTCCACAACCGCGTGCGCGTCGCGGCCGGCAACTTTGCAAGGCTGTGCGCCACGCTCTCAACCGGGATGCAACTGTGAACTTCACTGAATTCGCCCTCGACGCCCGCCTGGTGCGCGCGATCGGGGACCTTGGCTACGTCAGCGCGACCCCGATCCAGGCCGAGGCGATTCCGCCGGCCATGGCCGGTCACGATGTGCTTGCCGCAGCCATGACCGGCAGCGGCAAGACCGCCGCTTTCCTGCTGCCGATCCTCCACCGCTTGCTCGAGTCGCCCAGGCCGGGGACGCGGGTGCTGGTGCTGGCGCCCACACGCGAACTCGCGGCGCAGAACCTCGCCGCCTGCGAGGGTTTCGCCAGGCATACCGGCATCTCGGCAGCCGCGGTTTTCGGCGGTGTCGGCATGGGGCCGCAGGAGAGGGCGTTCCGCTCCGGCGTCAATGTCTTGATCGCGACACCGGGACGCCTGCTCGACCACTTGAGGTACCCCTACGCCAAGCTCGACCGCATCGACCATCTGGTTCTGGACGAAGCTGATCGTATGCTCGACATGGGCTTCCTCCCCGACGTGCGCCGTGTTCTGGCGCGCCTGCCGAGCGAGCGACAGACGCTGTTTTTCTCTGCGACTCTTCCGCCCGAGGTGCGCCGACTGTCGCGTGACATGCTGCGCAACGCGACCGCGATCAACGTCGAGCGGCAGGCCGCGCCCGCCAGCGGCATCACCCAGGCGGTGTTCCCGGTCCCCGGCGCCGCCAAGAGCGCGCTGCTCCTGGAACTGCTCAAGCGTGACGAGATCGGCAGCGTCATCGTGTTCGCCCGCACGAAGCATCGCACCAACCGGCTCTCCGACTATCTCGAGAAACGCGGCGTCCCCAACGCGCGGATGCACGGCAATCGCAGTCAGGGTCAGCGCACTGCCGCTCTTGCGGATTTCAAGTCCGGTCGCATCCGCGTGCTCTGTGCCACGGATATCGTGGCGCGGGGCATCGACGTCGAAGCGCTCGAGCACGTCGTCAACTTTGATGTTCCACACATCCCCGCCGACTACATCCACCGTGTCGGCCGCACCGCCCGGGCGGATGCCGTCGGCGAGGCCTTCACCTTCGTCTCGCCCGAGGAGGAGCAGGATCTGCGCGCGATCGAGCGAGCGATCGGTGTCAAGCTTGAGAAGAGGGTGCTGGCGGATTTCGACTACCAGCAGAAGCCCGCCGAGGCGCTGGAGATTCCCATCGGCAAGCGGCTCGCCGAGCATCGTGCCCGTTCGGCCGGCAAGCACGGGGCGCGGCGCGCAGACGGGCGAGGACCCGGCGCGCGCTCGCCGCAGGTGGAGAGTCGGCCCGCGGACGGCCGGCGTCGCGACGACCAGAGCTCTCGCGGCCGGGAGCGTCCCGCGGCTCGATCCGGCATGAATGGGGCGGCGGCGCCTGCGACAGCGCCGCGCGGCGGTGCGTTCGCACATGCGCGTCCCCGAGGTGGTCGGCCTTACTGAGGTCGTCGCTCGGTCCGGGACGCGGAGAGCGCCCGTGTCGCGACGATGCCGGGTTCCGGTGCGCTCGCCGCGGGCAGCTACCGGCCGAGGGTGTTAGGCGCCCGGTCGTGCCCGAACGTAGCGAGCGGCCAGCACCGCGCGATCTGCTCGCGGAACGCTTGCGACGTCTCGAAGGAGGGGTCTCGGCGCTGACCCGCGAGGTCGCCGGAACGCGCGCTCGGCTGAGTGACGCCACCCAGAGACTCGATCGACTCATCGATCTGGTCGGACGCCTCGGGCGCGTGGTCGATGTACAGGGGAGCACGCTGCTCGGTGATGAGAACGATCTCGAGCAGCGCGTGGATGCCCTCGCCGAGCGGCTTTCGCGAGTCGAGGAAGGTCGGGAACCACAGGTCGCCGACACGCTTGACTCGCCGGAGAATCGCCCGGTTCCCGCCGTGCCGGGGCGATCCACGCTGACCAGGTTGCCGCCGCCATCGCGGCCGCGCGGTGGTCCGGCCGCGCCCGGCAGCCGGCGGCGCGACTGAGCGCCGGCCAGGCCGGCCGTCGCGGGGATGAAGATGTCGCCAGTGGAATCGGAGGCGGGTGCGGTGCGCCAGTCGCTCGCAGCACTTGCGACGCGCCTTGCGCGCCAGGGGCTTGCGCCCGGTCCGGCGATTCCGGTCCACGGCCTCGAGGGCAGCGCGCGGGCGGCCTTCGTCGCGGCCCTCCACCGTGCCGGGCCACGGCCTATCCTGGTCGTGACCACCGATCTGCGCCGTGCCGAGGATTTGGTGCGCGACATTGGGTTCTTCGCCGGTGAAGCCTCGAGCGGTGACGCGCTGGCGCGTCGCATCCATCTCCTGCCGAGTTGGGACACGCCTCCCTTCTCGGCGATGTCGCCGAGTGCCGCGAGTGCGGCGGTCAGGATCGAGGGCCTCTACCATCTCGCGCAGAGCGAGAGCCCGATCCTCGTGGCGCCGGTCGAGGCCCTCCTGCAGCGCGCCATGGCACCGTCCGCGCTCGCGGGTGCCGTCCGCTACTACGTCGAGGGCGATACTCTCGATCTCGATCAGTTGACCGGCGGACTCATCGATTGGGGTTACCGCCGACGCACGCTGGTCGAGGATCGCGGCGATCTCGCCGTGCGCGGCGGCCTGATCGATGTGTTCGTCACCGGCTGCGTCGATCCGGTTCGCGTCGAGTTGGTCGGCGACGTCATCGAGTCGATCCGGACCTTCGATCGGGGTACCCAGCGTCGCCTGTCGAATTGCGAAGACGTGCTCATCCTTCCGGCGGCCGAGGTGCCGCTCGGGGCGCGTCGCGATCGGGCGCGGCTCGAGGCGCTCGAGAACCGTGCCTCCGATCTGGAAATGCTGCGCCAGGAGAGGCTCGATCTGCTCGAGGCCGTGCGCGAAGGTCTACCGGTCCCGGGGATCGAGTTTCTGGCGCCCTTCTTCGTCGAGATGGTTCCATTGCTCGACTACCTGCCCGCGTCGACCCTGGTCGTGCTCGACGGCGAGAACGAGATCCGGGACGCGGCCAGCGCGGCGTGGCGCAACGTCGAGCAGCATGCCGAGGCGGCGTGGGAGGAGCGCCGGCTTCATCCAGAGCCTGCGGAACTCTATCAGCCGCCGAACCAGGTTCTCGCGATGTTGGACCAGCGTCCACGGATCGTGCTTGACTGGACCGATGCGGTCTCCGACGACGCGCTGTGTGCCGACGCCCGCTCGGCGTTTGGTCTGGATGCGGGCCGACTGCTCCGGGACGCGGGCAGCGTCGGGCAGCTCGGTGAGCGGATCCGGGCCTGGACTGCGGCCGACAGGCGCGTCGCGCTGGTCGTCGGCACGGCATCCCAGGCCGATCGGTTGCGGCACATTCTCGAGGCCCAGAGCGTCGAGGTCGCGATGGCGGGCGAGGCTCTGCCCCAGGCCCTCGAGGCTCGAGCGGGCGCCTGCGCCTTCGTCCTTCTCGGCGAATTGGGGGAATCGGTCGATCTTCCCGGCGACCGCCTGGTCTGTGTCGCCGAGACCAATCTCTTCGGCGAGCACCGCCACCAGCGCCGGCGTCAGGCCGCAGCACTCTCGCTCGACGAGGTGATGCGGAATCTCGAACAGCTCCGCCCGAATGACTTTGTCGTCCACGCCGATCACGGAATTGGCCGCTACCACGGTCTCCGCCACTTGACGGTGAGTGCTGGCGAGGGCGATTTTTTACAGCTCGAGTATGCGGGCGGTGATCGCCTCTACGTTCCGGTGGACCGGGTCAACACGGTGCAGAAGTACGTGGGCGGCGATGGCGCCTCGCCCGTCCTCGACAAGCTCGGGAGCCCGACCTGGGACCGGGTCAAGCTCAAGACCAAGGAGTCGATCTTCGCCATGGCAGCCGAGTTGCTGGCGCTCTATGCGACGCGCAGCCGCAGTCAGGGTCACGCTTTCTCGACCGACGATCCGTGGTACCAGGAGTTCGAGGCCCGGTTCCCCTTCGACGAGACGCCCGATCAGGACCGGGCCATCCGTGAGGTTCTCGAGGATCTCGGCGGTTCGAAGCCGATGGACCGGCTGGTGTGCGGCGATGTCGGCTACGGCAAGACCGAAGTTGCCATGCGGGCGGCCTTCATCGTCGCCATGGAGGGCCGTCAGGTCGCGGTCGTGGTGCCGACGACCGTGCTCGCCCAGCAGCATTTCGAGAGCTTCCGGCGCCGCTTCGAGGGCTATCCGGTGCAGGTCGAAATGGTCTCGGGCTTCCGCACGCGGGGCGAAAACACGACGGTGATCGGTGGCCTCGGCGCCGGTAAGGTCGACGTGGTGATCGGCACGCATCGGCTGTTTTCGAGTGACGTCGAGTTCGCGAACCTGGGCCTCCTGATCATCGACGAGGAACATCGCTTCGGCGTAAAGCAGAAAGAAAAGATCAAGCAGCTACGCAAGACGGTGGATGTGCTGGCGCTCAGCGCCACGCCGATTCCGCGCACACTGGAGCTGTCGCTGAGCGGGATCCGTGACCTATCGGTGATCGAAACGCCGCCCGTCGACCGCCAGGCGATCCAGACCTGGGTGACCCGTCCCGACGACCACGCGATCCGGGACGCGATGCTGCGTGAGTTGCAGCGCAGTGGCCAGATCTTCTTCGTCCACAATCGGGTCGAGACCATCGAACGCCGCGCCATGCAGTTGCGGGCGATCGTCCCCGAGGCACGGATCGAAGTGGCACACGGACAGATGCGCGAGCACGCCCTCGAGAAGGTCATGATGCGCTTCATGCGTCATGAATTCGACGTGCTGCTGTGTACTGCGATCATCGAGTCGGGCCTGGATATCCCCAACGCCAATACGATCTTGATCGACCGTGCGGATACCTTCGGCCTGGCTCAGCTCTACCAGCTTCGTGGACGGGTCGGCCGCTCACCGGCCCGCGCTTACGCTTACCTGCTCGTGCCGGGCGAGAGGCAGATGAGCCGCGACGCCCAGCTCCGCCTCAAGGTGTTGCAGGAACTCGACGAGCTTGGCGGCGGTTTCCGGATCGCTGCGCAGGATCTCGAGATCCGCGGGGCGGGCAACCTCCTCGGCAAGGACCAGAGCGGCCACGTCACCGCCGTCGGTTTCGAGATGTACACGCGCATGATGGAGGACGCCGTGCACGAGCTGCGCGGCGAGGAGATCGATGAGGATGTCGAGCCCGAGGTCCACCTCGGCGTCACCGCGTTCCTTCCGGACTCCTATGTGGACGACGTCGACCAGCGGCTGGTGCTGTACCGGCGGCTCGCGGCGATGCGTGCGCCGGAGGATCGCGACGCGCTGGCCGCGGAACTGCGCGACCGCTTCGGGCCTCTGCCCGAGATGGTCGAGATCCTGCTTGACGTGATGGAGCTGCGCCGCCGTCTCAAGCGGCTCAAGATCCGCGAAATCCGCCGACGCGCCGGCCGTTTGTCAATACGGCTTCATCCCGCGTCTCCCGTACCGACCGAAGCGGTGGTGGCCATGGTGGCGCGCGGCGAGGCTGGGGCGAGTCTCACGCCCGATGGCGTGCTCTCGATGCCGCTCGCGCCGGGCGAGGAACGGGCAGCGGTGCGGGCGGCGTGGGCTGTTCTCGAGCGTATCGCCGCACTCATCCCGGTGGCTCCGGCGGCCTGAAGCGGGTGGCGCGCGCCGATCGAGGATGACGGGGCGCGAACTCGACGCTCGCAGTGGAGCTGATTGACGAGACTCAGGAGCGTCCGGGCCGGGTTGCGACGACGACACCGGCGAGCACCGCGCCCGCGCCCAGCAACTCCGCCCCGACCAGCCGCTCGCCGAGCACGAGAGCCGCCAGCAACGCGGTCAGCGGCGGCACCAGGTAGATGAACGTCGCGGCTTGGCCGACGCCGAGCGCGCGCACCCCGAAGAGAAAGAGCTGGCCGGCAAGCGCCGAGCAGATCAGCCCGAGTACTGTGACCGAGAGGAGGACGGCGGGCGTCGCCCGCAGGAGCTCGGCGAGCAGTGGTGTGGCCGGGGCCGCAGCGGCGAGCAGGAGCGCGCCCAGTCCATAGACGACGACATTGACGCGCGAGGGGGCGAGCGCGCCGATCGCCCAGCGCGAGCAGATGTTGAAGATGGCCCAGCAGGTGGCAGCCAGCAGGGCCAACAGGTTGCCCAGACCGAAGTGGAGATTTGTCAGGACAGCGAGGTCGCCCTTCGAGATGACCATGACGGCACCGAGAAAGGCGAGGGCGGCACCGCCGGCCCGGCGCCTGTCGACCCGCTCCCCGAGCAGCGTCGCCAGCAAAATCGTCATGACGGGATTGAGAGAGATCAGGAGCGAGGTGACGGTGGCGCTGATTCGCGCGAGCGCACCGAGAAAGAGCCACTGGTAGAGGGCGCCGCCGACGACCGACATGGCGACCACCGCGATCCAGGCGCGCCGTCGTGCCGAGCGGCCGATCTCGATTCCGGGCGCGGGACCCTGCGGCGTGGCTGCCCGCAGCGCGAAGGGGGCCAGTGCCAGCGTCGCCACCACGTAGCGCCATACGCCGACGGCCGACGACGACATTCCGCCGAGAGCGATCTTGGTGAAGATGAACGCGGCTGCCCAGGCGAGGCTCGCGACCGCGAGGCCGAGGAGGGCATAGGCCCGCGGGGCCGCGCGCAGGCGAGGTGGTGTTACGGCGGCGGCTGCGTCGAGGGCGAACTCGAGCCTCTCGCGATCGGTACTGCGATCCATACTCTGCTCTGGCCTGGCTCAGGCCTAGCAGCGGTGCGCCGGCGCGAATAGCGCGTTCGTCGTTTGTGGGAAGCCGCCCCGGGAGCGCGCGACCAGACGAGACGGGGCGGCCCGCGGAGTGGCCCTCGCAACTTCGCCCACGGGTGCACCTGTCCCGCGCCCTGGCGCGCCGGTGGGGTAGACCGGTGGAGTGCATTTGGGGCGACGACGCCCGCGGGTGCTCTTGTCCCGCGGTCTGTGGCGTCGGTGGGATAGATGGGTGAGTGCTTTGGGCCGACGCCCGCGGGTGCTCTTGTCCCGCGGGCGTCGGCGCCGGCGGGGTAGTTCGGTTGAGTACTTCTGGCGACGACGACCACGGGTGCTAGCTTCGCGGCACTGCGCCGGGGGCTCAACCCGCGCTGTGCTCGATGCAACGTCCTCAGTTCGACACTCTCGCACGCCCGGCTGGCTACCGATCTGTCGCGACCGGTTGCCCCGGTGCGTCGGCGACCGCCTCCGTTCGGGGCATGCATGAGTGAGCCCGTCCAGAGCGCGCCGCAGCCCTCGGGGAGCACGGCGCTGGCGGGCCCCGGCCATGCGCCCCCGGGCCGGCTCGCCGCGCTCTCGCTGGGCGCGCTCGGGGTCGTCTACGGCGACATCGGGACCTCGCCGCTCTATGCGATCCGTGAGTGCTTCGCGGCCGGCGGCGGGATCGCGATCAACGAGACCAACGTCCTCGGTGTGCTCTCGCTGATTTTCTGGGCGCTGATCACGGTCGTGTGCGGCAAGTACGTCGGCTTCGTGCTGCGCGCCGACAACGATGGCGAGGGCGGTATTCTGGCCTTGCTCTCGTTGACGCGAGCGGGCACCGCCGATCGCAGCTCGCCAGGCCCGCGCTTCGCGCTGCTTCTGCTGGGACTCTTCGGCGCCGGGCTCCTCTACGGCGACAGCATCATCACTCCGGCGATTTCAGTGCTCTCGGCAGTGGAGGGTCTGGGACTGGCGACACACGCCCTCGATCCCTTCATCCTGCCGATCACGATCGCTATCTTGATTGGGCTCTTCGCGGTTCAGAAGCGCGGCACGGCGCGCGTCGGGGCGGTATTTGGCCCGCTCATGCTGCTGTGGTTCGCGACCATCGGGGCTCTGGGGCTGTCGGCGATTCTTGCCCAACCCGAGGGCCATCGCTCGGTGTTCGCCGCACTCGATCCCACGCTCGGCATCGGTTTTCTCCTCCAGAACGGACGCTCCGGGGTACTGGTTCTTGGCTCGGTGGTGCTGGTGATCACCGGTGGCGAGGCCCTCTATGCCGACATGGGCCATTTTGGCCGGCCGGCGATCCGCCTGGCGTGGTTCTCGATCGCGCTGCCCGGTCTGCTCCTCAACTACTTCGGCCAGGGCGCGCTCCTGCTGGCGCGGGGCGAGGCAGTCCGCAATCCATTTTTCGAACTTGCTCCGGCGAGCGCGCTCTATCCCCTGATCGCTCTCTCGACCCTGGCGACGATCATCGCTTCGCAAGCACTTATTTCTGGCGCTTTCTCGCTCACCCAGGGAGCGATGCAGCTCGGATACGTGCCGCGCTTCACGATCGTGCATACCTCGGGCGAGGCGCACGGACAGATCTACATCCCGGCGGTCAATCGCGCCCTGATGTTGCTCTGCATCGTGCTGGTCCTGGGCTTCCAGCGTTCGAGCGAACTCGCAGATGCCTACGGCATGGCCGTCATGGGAACCATGACCGTGACCTCGCTGCTCTTCTACGCCTTCGTGCGCGAGCGCTTGTCCTGGTCGCGGCTGACGTCCGGGCTCGTCGTCGGGGCCTTCCTCGTCTTCGACCTGGCCTTCCTCGGCGCCAACTCGGCAAAGGTGCTGGAGGGTGGTTGGTTTCCGCTTGCGGTGGGGGCGGCGATCTTTGCGGTGATGACCACCTGGAAGCGGGGTCGGGCCGAAGTCGGAGCGGCGCTGGCGATGGGGTCTCTGCGGATCGAGGACTTCCTGCGCGACGTCGCGATGAGCAAGCCACATCGGGTTTCCGGCACGGCGGTCGTCTTGACGGCTAATCCCGAAGGCACACCGATCGTCCTTCTGCACCACTACAAGCACAACAAGGTTCTGCACGAGCGAGTTGTCCTTCTCTCGTTCATCGTCGAGCGGCATCCCGAGATCCGGGACGAAGACCGGATCCGCTGTGAATCTCTCGGACACGGCTTCTACCGGGTCCGGGCGCGCTACGGGTTCATGGAGCAACCGCGGGTGGGTGAGGTCATGCGCCTGCTGGGGAGCCACGGCCTCGATATTCGCGGCGTCGGCGTCACCTACATCCTCGGTCGCGAGACGCCCCTCCCGACCGGCAGCTCCGGCATGGCGAGGTGGCGCAAGCACGTCTTCGTCTTCCTCCTGCGCAACGCCCCGGCGGCACATTCGGTCTTCGAGATTCCACCGAATCAGGTGGTCGAACTGGGCGCCCAGACGGTGTTCTGAGCGCGGCTACGGGGTGAGGCGTCAGGCTGGCGCGGCCGATGGCGAGCTGCGCCGAGCGGCGAGGGCGTAGGCGCGACGCGCGAGGGCGGGCGCGTCAAGCGTTGCACACAGGCGCTCGAAGCCGGCAGACGGCCCACACCAGAGCCAGTCGTCGACCTGGTGCCCGACGTCGGCGGTCTCGCGCAGTGTCGCCAGATCCTTGAACAGCATCGCTTGCGTGCGGCCCTCGCGCAGGACGCGCCCCAGCCGCTCCGTGCCACGCAGTGCGACCTGCCATTGTGCCGGGTCGTCGGGGATCGATTCGATGTGACCAAAGCGAGCCAGCAGTCCACTTGCGCTGCGCGGGCCGAAACCGGGCAGGCCCGGGTAGCCGTCCGCGGAGTCGCCGACCAGTGCCAGCCAGTCGGGGATCGATTCAGGACCGACACCAAAGCGCTCCCTGACGCCGGCGTCGTCGAAGAGCCGCTTGCGACCGCGGTCGAGCTGGACGATGCGCGACCCCTCGACGCACTGGGCCAGATCCTTGTCCGGCGAGCAGAGATAGATCCGCTCGACGGTCTCCTCCCGGCCCGCCAATGCGGCCGCCGAGGCGATGCCGTCGTCGGCCTCGAACTCGACCATCCGCCAGACCGGCACACCCATCGCCTCGAGCGCGTCTTCGAGGGGATGGAGCTGGCCCAGGAGTAGGGGATCGACGCCCTCACCGGTCTTGTATCCGGGCCAGATCTCGTTGCGGAAGGACTCGATGACGTGATCGGTCGCGACCCCGAGGTGGGTCGCGCCATCCTCGAGCAGCCCGAGCATCGAGCCCAGCACCCCGCGCAGGGCACCGACCTCGGCGCCTGTGGCGGTTCGGTGCGAAGGTAGTGCAAAAAAATAACGGAAGAGCTCCCAGGTGCCGTCGATGAGATGGACCGAGATCCCGTGGGCCGCGGGGCTGTTCACGCCCAGTTCCTGACCCAGAGCCAGTAGAGGCCCAGCCCGAGGATCACTGCCGAGGCGAACTCGGCGACCCGGGCCCAGGCGAGCGCTCCGCGCTTGCGCTCGATCCAGCGCAGCACGGGCCAGAGCAGGGCGACCACCGCGAGCTGCCCGAATTCGACGCCGACGTTGAAGCCGAACAGCGCAGAAACGAGATGGTCTGCCGGCATCTCGATTTCCATCAGGGCACCGGCAAAGCCGAAGCCGTGCACGAGCCCGAAGGCGAAAGCCACGAGCGCGCGCACCCGTCCGGGATGACGGGAAGACGCGAGCCAGCCGAAGTGGCAGGCAGCGAGCACGATAAGACCTATCCAGGCCAGCGGCGAGAGCACGCCGTAGCCGAAGAGCGCGAGCACGAGCCCCAGGCCGAGCAGGGCCGTGCTCGCCCGCGGGATCGCGCGGCCACCGCCTTCGAGCAGCCAGCCGTTCTCCGCCGCGACCAGCGCGATGGAGAAGCCGATCAGGGCCTCGACCGCCGCGGCCTGCGGGCGCACATAGCCCAGCACCGCCAACGCCAGGGTCAAGCTATGCGCCAGCGTGAAGGCCGACACCAGCACCGCCACTTCGCTGAGCGAGCGTGCCAGCAGGACCAGTGCGGTGACGAATGCGAGATGGTCAAAGCCTTCGAGAATATGCTCGACACCGAGCCGGATCCAGCCGGCGAACGAGGTGCCGCCACTGGTCGAACTCGCGAGGGCGTCGAGGTTCCAGACCGGGGCTGCCTGGACCAGCACCGCTTCGCGCAGGCGGTCCCCCTCGTCGACGCGTGCGAAATGCGCGTGGGAACTCAGCACGTCGGTCAGGAGCGAACTCTCGATGGTGAGTCCCGCGCGCCCCGGGCACTGCACCGTCCAGTTGAAGACGCCCCAGCCCTCGGGTGCGCGCGCTGCGCGCGTGGGTGGCGTGGGCGTGCAGGGACCGGCCGCAGCGCGCAGCGTCAAGCGCTCGGCGAGGTAGCTCGGCCAGGGGTGATCGGGCGGATGGTGCGTGAGTTCGAGCAGGGGGATTCGTAGCTGGACGCGAGCCTCGACGGGCGCCTCGCCGCGGGCCTCGTCGAGGACCCAGCGCGAGTACGAGGTGCTCCGGGTATGGGCATGGGCGGGCGTTGCGAGGCCGATCCCGAGACCGACCGCGAGGGCGAGCGCGGCCGCCGGCAGGCCGAATCCGAACCTGCGGGGCCAGATCGATCGAGGGGCTGTTCGGGTCGTGCGCGGCTCGCCGGGGTGCGGGGCTCGATCCGCGGCCCGCCCGGTGCTTCGCGCCCGGCAGGGTCCGAGGGGTGTTGCTCGGCCGCACTGTGGCCGCGCTGGGCAGAAGGTTCGCTTGTCGGTTCCGCGGCGGGCTCGGGCGCTCATCCTTCGGGTGTCTCCCGCTGCACGTCGCTACGCGCACGCAACTCGTCGAGGTAGCGGCGCAGCGCGCTCTCCCCCGCGCGGCGGCGCATTTCGGCGCGGATCTGATCCTCGACCTCCGCGAGAGGAGGGATCTCACCGGGCTCGCGTTCGAGCATGCGCACGACCCACCACGAGCCGCCGCTCTCGACGGGATCGCTGACGTCGCCCACGGCGAGGCGCAACGCCTGCTGCGTGGGCGTTGGGCCGAGGTACTGGCGCAGCTTGGCCGCCGGCAGCAGCCCCGTGGGGATCGCGGCGATCTGCGGATCGGCGACCGCGGCATCGACCAGGGTGGCGCTCTCGCCGGCCCGCAGCCGACGCGTGGCTTCCATGGCGCGTTGGCGGGTCGCGTCGGCATTCTCCCCGGCCCGCTGGCCGATGCGATGCGTCTCGACCGCGATGCGCGCGGTGCTCGCGAAGTAGTCGCGATTCTCCTCGTAGAAGGTCTGTACCGCCGCATCATCCGGCGTGTCGGCCTCGGCGTCGGCCAGAATCGAGTCGATCAGGGCGCGCACGAGCAGCGCCCGCACGCGCCCTTCGTGCCGATCAAGGCCGAGCTCGCGGGCCCGCTGCACGAGCAGTTCCTCGTCGATCAGCCGCTCGAGGACCCGCTGGCGCTCGGGGGCGCCGAGCGGATTGCGCGAGTCGGCTGCGAGCGACCCGACCGCCCGCTCGAAGATCTCGCGGCTCAGGGGCTCGCCGTTGATCGTCGCGACCGCATCGTCGGGCAAGAGGGCATTCGCAGCGGGGCCCGGCTCGAGGATCCCGACCATCGCGGTCGCGAGGCCGAGGGTCGCGCCGAGGCCGAGCAGCCACGGCCGCCGAGCGAGGGCAGGGGCTCCCGGCGTGGGGTTCATCACCAGCCTTCAAACAGCCGCGGCCGCTGCTTGCCATGCTGGCGGCGGCAGACCGTGCCGCGTTTGCCTCGGGCCGCACAAGCCGGCAGAAGGGCGCCCTTAGGGCTGACGATGCTCGCCGGCAGCACCGGCAGAGCGACCAAGGGGGGACGGATCATGCAGGCAAACAGGACTTTGACAGGCATCGGAGCGGGGCTGGTGCTGCTCCTGGCCCCAGGGCTGACGCGGGCCGCCGACATGACCAGCCAGCAACTGGCGGTGCATCTCGGTCAGCAGGACTATGTCAAGTACTGCGGCTCCTGCCACGGCCCGGCGGGCGAGGGCGATGGCATCGCCTCGCGCCTCTTCAAGACCGTGCCGTCAAATCTCACCCTGCTCGCCAGGGAGAACGGTGGCAAGTTCCCGGTCAACGAGGTGCTCTCGATCGTCGCCGGCGATACCCCGATTGCCGCGCACGGCACGCGCGAGATGCCGGTCTGGTCGGAGATCATCGGACGGCCCGAAAGTGCCGGCATGGTGACCCAGCAGGCCGTCAACGGACGCATCCTGACCATCATCCGCTACCTCGAAACGATCCAGGCGAAGTAGGCCCGATCACCGCGCGTGCCGGGGCAAGCGGCACGCGCGAGGCAGAGGAGCGTCGCCACGGTGGTCGTCGGAGAGAGATTCGCAGCGGCGCTCGGCTGGGCGACCCGCCTGCACGCCCGGCAGACGCGCAAGGGCAAGGCTGTCCCCTACGTGGCGCATTTGCTCGCGGTAGCCGCCCTCGTCCTCGAAAATGGCGGTGACGAGGACGAGGCAATTGCCGCCTTGCTCCACGATGCGCCCGAGGATCAGGGCGGTCGCCCGATCCTCGAGGAGATCGGCCGGCGCTTCGGCCCGCGAGTGTGTTCGGTCGTCGAGGAATGCAGCGATCCGATGGTTGACGTTGCCGCCGGCGAGAGGAAGCTGCCGTGGCGCGAGCGCCGCGAGCGTACCCTGGCGCACATCCCGGCGATGTCGCGCGCCGCCCGTCTGGTCACCGCCTGCGACAAGCTCCACAACCTGCGCGATATGCTCGCCGACCACGGTCGTCTCGGCGCCGACTCGTGGCAGCGCTTCACGCGCGGCGCGCCCGACCAGCTCTGGTTCTTCGCGAGCCTCCACGAGCGCCTGGCGGCGTGCGGCGACGACTGGCCGGTGGTGGCCCAGCTCGGATGTGCCGTCGACGAGCTGTGGGCGGTCGTCAACCCCCGAGAGCACGGCGGGGACGGCGGCGAGAGTTCCCGCCCCGGGTGACGCCGGGCGAGCGGGGGCATTTGGTGGCAAGCCTCACCGAGGGCGTCACTTGCAGGATCTGCCACCGGGTGAAGCCGGGCGCGCGGGTCAATCCCAGGAGGGTGGGGCGTCGCGGGTGCCGTCGGGAGCGAGCAGGTCGGCGACGAGATCGTAGTCGGTGGCGTGCGTGACCACGGCGCGGCGCAATTCACCAGGCAGGCCCGTGCCGTTGGCGAGCACGACCTTGCCATCGACGTCGGGCGCCTGTCCCCACCAGCGGCCATCGAGCAGGGCCTCGTGTTCATCGCTCGGGCCCTCGACCAGGACCTCGATCTCCTGACCAACGAGCGTGCGCTGGCGCTGGCGGCTGATGCGTCGCTGCGCCGTCATCAGGCGGCTCGCACGGCCGCGAGCGATGCGAGCGGGCACGAGGTCGGTCATCGCAAAGGCCGCGGTCCCTTCCTCGTGCGAGTAGACGAACGTCCCGACATGGTCGAAAGCGGCCGCGCGGACGAGGGCGAGCAGCTCATCGAAATCAGCCTCTGTCTCGCCGGGGTGTCCGACCAGAAAAGTCGTGCGGAAGACGAGGCTGGGGATCCGCGTGCGCAGACGCTCGACCAGATCGTGGATGCGGCGCCCGCCATGGCCACGCCGCATCCGGCGCAGCATCGCATCGCTCGCGTGCTGGAGCGGCATGTCGACGTAAGGCAGGACCACCGGGTGGCCGGCGAGCAGCTCGACCAGTCCGGGCGAGAGGCTCTCGGGGTAGAGGTAGTGCAGCCTGAGCCAGCGCAGGCCGGGCACCTCGGCGAGGCTCGCCACCAGGCTGTCCAGCGCGGGCCGCTCCGGCAGATCGCGCCCCCAGGCGATGGTGTCCTGACTGACCAAGCAGATTTCGACGACGCCCTGCGCGACCAGCGCTTCGACTTCCCGTACGACGTCGGCGAGCGGTCGCGAGCGCTGGAGCCCACGAATTCCCGGGATGGCGCAGAAGCTGCACCGGCGATTACAGCCCTCGGCGATCTTGACCCACGCGCTGTGGCCGCGCTGCGTGAGCCGGCGCGGGTCGCTGGCACTCACGATCCAGTTCGCGGGGTCACCGACCAGAATCCGTCCGGCCCGCTCGTCGAGCACCTCGCGCAGGCGCAGCATATCGCTCGAACCGAGGAAGTGATCGACCTCGGGCATCTCGACCGCGAGCTCGTTCACGTAGCGCTGGGCGAGACAGCCGGCGACGACGAGCTTGTCGCAGGCGCCTTCGTCCTTGAAGCGCGCCATCTCGAGGATCGTGTCGATCGATTCCTGACGCGCCGGGCCGATGAAGCCGCAGGTATTGATCACGATCGTCTCGGCACGGGCCGGGTCGTCGACGAGTTCCCAGCCGGCGCCATCGCTGACGCCCAGCATGACTTCGGTATCGACGCGGTTCTTGGCGCAGCCGAGCGAGACGAAGTGGATCGTGCGAGTCATGGCGGTGCGTCCATGCGGTAGCGGCCCGCGACTCGGCCCGCCACGCGTCGACCGTCCCGCCGGCGACCCTGCGGCGTGGCGTGCCGCGCTTGCCATAGCGGTCCGTGGCGACCCGCCACGCGAACGGGCGCGGCACAGGACGCGCTCCCGTCGGCAGGGCGTCCGGCGGTCAGGACCCGAATCTCCGTGGGGCAGGTTCTCTCGACGAGCTGGACGACCCCTCTCGGAACCGCGCTTCACCTGTCCACGCCAGCCAGGCCCGGGCGCTGCGCCGTTCCAGCAGCGGATGCTCCGCCGACGAATGTTTTGGCCCCCGCACCACTCTCCCGCTCACGCGGCAGAGTGTTCCGCGACTGGAGAGCAGGCGGGCATCGCCTGATCGTCCCGCACCATCCTTTCGCTCACGCGGTAGAGCGTTCAGCCCGGCCACCGTTTTTGCCCAGACGGCGGCCATGATAGCGCCGCCGCCGTGGCAGATGCGGACGTGACGCGGAAACCCGACCCTCAGGATCTCGGCTTCGTCGGTCTCGGCAATATCGGTGGCGCGCTTGCCGCTAATCTTGTCAGCGACGGACATCGGCTGGTGGTGCACGACCGCGACGGCGCGCGCGAGGGTGCACTGGTCGATGCCGGGGCGCGCGCCGCCCACGATGTGGCAGCCCTCGCGGCGGCGACCGACGTGACCTTTCTCTCGCTGCCAGGGCCGGCGATCATGGAGGAGGTTGCGTCGCGCTGGCTCGAGGGCGCGCGCGAAGGAGCGGTGCTGGTCGATCTCACGACCAACGCCCCGGACGTGGTGCGCCGGGTGGGTGCCGCGTTGGCCCGCCGTGGCTGCGCTCTGGTGGAGGCTCCGCTCACGGGTGGGGCGCCGGGCGCACGGGGACGGATGCTGGTCTTCATCGTGGGCGGCGAGCCCGCCGCCGTGCAGCGCGTTCGGCCCCTCCTCGAGACGCTGGGGCGTGCGTTTTTTCACATGGGGCCACTGGGCACAGGCAACACCGCCAAGCTCGTCAACTCACTCTTCGCGTTTGCCACGACATGGGTTTCGCTCGAGGGCCTCGCCATCTGCACCCGTGCCGGCATTGATGTTCGCACCATGGTGGAGATGGTGCGGGCCGGCGGCGGCGGCAACATGTTCATCACCCACATGGTCGAGGGCCTCAATCAGCGCGGCGCTCCGGTGCAGTTCGCGCTCGATCTGGCGGCCAAGGACGCCGGCCTGCTGGTCGATCTCGCCCGCGAGCTGGGGGTACCCACGCCGGTTGCGGCCGAGGTCGCGCAGGCGCTGGTGGTGGCCCGTGCGCTCGGTTTCGGCGCGCGGGATTTCACCGATCTCGCCTCGGTCATGGAGGCGCTGGCCGGGGTCGAGTTGCGGATCCGGCCACCGGCCTGAGGCCGTGCCCCGCAGTCATCGCGCCTGATCTCTGGGGCAACGAGACGTCACTCGGACAGGCCGCCGGCCATACCCCGTGCCCCGCAGTCATCGCGGCTCTTCGGCACGGTCGTCGAAGGACGCGGCCTCGCATGGGCCAGCGACCGCCGCTAGGTTGCGCGCGTGTACCGCCCGTCTGCGTTCGTGGTCGAGGATCAGCAGGCCCTCGAGAGCTTGATCCGCGAGGTCTCGCTCGGGATATTGTCTATGACGGCGGCGAAAGATCCCATGACGGCGACCTTGCCCTTCGCTCTGCGCCGAGGGGAAGCCGGTGGCCCGCCGACCCTCCAGGGCCACCTCGCCCGCGCCAACCCGATGGTCGCGCTGTGTGAGCCGGGCGCGCGAGCGAGTGTCACCTTCCTCGGACCGCAAGCCTACGTCTCGCCTCGCTGGTATCGAAGTCCGCAGCCGGCCGTCCCGACCTGGAACTACATCGCGGTCGAGGTCACGGGTTCGATCGGGCGGCGATTGGGGCCAGCCGATACTTTGGGTGTACTCGACACCCTGACCCGAGAGCACGAGCAGCGGGTGGGTTCGGACTGGACGCCGGCCGAACTCGGGGCGGGCCCGCTCCTGAGCCGTCTCCTTGATGCCATCGTGGCGTTCGAGGTGGTGATCGAACGCATCGAGGGAAAGTGGAAACTCGGCCAGAACCGCCCGGCGCAGGAGAGGGCGTCGGTGGTCGCAGCGCTGGAGCGCCTCGACGAGCCGGGTGGCCGCACTCTGGCGGCGGAAATGAGGCGAGAGCTTGCCGCGGACCATGCGCGGACGGGGGTTATGGCGGGCGGACTTCCGGACCGAGCTCTCACGATCTCGATGGCCGACAGAGACGAGGAAGTCGCGGAATGCTTTGAGGTCATGCGCGGCCTGCGCGAGCATCTTGCCTCGCCGCAGGAGCTGGCCGCGCGTGTCGCCGACCAGTCCCGTCGCGGCAACTATCGGATCATCCGAGCGCGTCGCGCCGGCCGGGTCGTCGGATGCGCGGGTTTCCGCCGGCTCGACACCCTCTTCGCCGGGCGCATGATCTACGTCGACGACCTCGCGACGCTCGAAGGCGAACGTTCACAGGGGGTGGGGCGGGCACTGCTGCAAGCGCTCGTGGGGCTGGCGCGCAGCGAGGGCCGGACGTCGATCCATCTCGATTCCGGTGTGCAGCGCCACGCCGCGCATCGCTTCTATCTGCGCGAGGGCTTCGAGATCCGCTCGCATCATTTCGTTCTGCCGCTTGACTGAGCGCCACCGAGGCCCCCGGCCTGCCGCGCCACCCGCGTGCGGGCTTTCATATGCGGGGACTCAGCCGTGCCACCGACGCCACTGCGGCGCTCAGGCGGCGTCGCCTCGCGTGCGGGCTTTCATCAGGGCGTTGCGCCGGGCCCGGCAGACGATCTCGCCGTGCTGGTTGGTGCCGGTGTGCTCGAAGAGCACGATGCCCGTATCCGGCCGCGAGCGCGAGCGCCGCGTCTCCAGCACCGTGGTGCACGAGGTGATCGTGTCGCCGACGAACACGGGTTTGGGGAACTCGATCTTCTCGAAGCCGAGGTTGCCGATGGTCGTGCCGAGCGTGGTGTCGCCGACCGAAAGCCCCACCACCAGCGATACCGTGAACATGCTATTGACGAGGATCCGGCCGAACTCGGTCGTCGCCGCGAACTCGGCATCGAGGTGGAGCGGCTGCGGATTCATGGTGAGGGTGGTGATCAGCAGGTTGTCGGTCTCGGTCACCGTACGGCTCGGCTCGTGGGTGAAGGTCAAGCCGACCACCAGGTCCTCGAAGACCTTGCCGGCCATCAGCGCGGTTCTTCCGTATCGGTGGTCTCTCGCAAGCGGATCAGGGGAATCTGCCGAGGGCAGGTCGCCTGGTAAGTTTGGTAGTACGGGCGATCGACGATCATCTGCGCCCAGACCCACGCGTGCTCGGCGCCTTCCAGAACCTCGGGCACCGTCCACCAGATGCGCTCCCGCTCCTGCACGCGCACGCTCGGGTTGGCGGCGCGATCACGCAGGTTCTGGAACCATGCCGGGTGCCTGGGCGAGCCAGCAAACGAGGCCGCGACGATGCGGTGTCCCGCCTCGTCGCGCCAGTAGGGCAGGGCCACCTTGTGCTCGCCGCCGCTCCGTCGTCCGATCGTGCGCAGCAGCAGGTGCTTCATCCGTGCGGCGACCCAGATTGCCTCGTCGTTGCTGGCCTCCATCGCCGCGACGTGGAGCCGCGAGATCTCCGGGATCGAGTCGATCGGCGGTGTCTCGAAGGTGTCGCACCCTTGGTCCTCGCGGGTTTTCGCCATGACGCGACCCTATGCCAGCCCGGCCGCTCTCCGCCAAGCGGAGCGCCGCTCCAGCGGGCAGCCCCGTTGCCGCGGCCCGCGGACTTTCAGCGACCAACGGCGTCGAGTCCGAGGTGGCAGGTGTGCGGGCGTGTCCGTTGCCGCGACCCGGGGCCTCAGCTCAGCGACCAGCAGCGTCGACTCCGAGGTGGCGGGAATGCGGGCGTGTCCGTTGCCGCGGCCCGCGGACTCAGCTCAGCGACCAGCAGCGTCGACTCCGAGGTGGCGGGAATGCGGGCGTGTCCGTTGCCGCGGCCCGGGGCCTTTCAGCGATCAGCGGCGTCGAACTCGAGGTGGCGGGCGTGCGGCGTGGCCGTTGCCGCGGCCTGCGGACTCAGCGACCATGGCGCTGGTGAGTGCCGAGCCTGCGGTCTTCACCCTGCGTCTCCTCACCAATCTTGCGACCGACGTCCGGCCCGAGATCTGGGACGCGCTGGTGCCGGCGAACGAGCCCTTCCTGCGCTGGGGCTGGCTCGCGTCGCTGGAGGAGTCGGGCTGCGCCAGCGGGCGCGCGGGCTGGCAGGCGCAGCACCTCACGCTGTGGCAGGAGGAGCGGCTGGTCGCCGCCTGCCCGCTCTATCTCAAGACAAATTCCGAGGGTGAATTCGTCTTCGATCATGGCTGGGCCGAGGCCGCCGAGCGGGCCGGCATTGCCTACTACCCGAAGCTGCTCGTCGGCGTACCGTTCACGCCGGCCGTCGGGCAGCGTTTTCTGGTGGCGCCCGAGCTGGAACGCGCGGGCGTGATCCGGGCTCTCGGCCAGGCCCTGCGCGAGCTCTGTGACGAGCACCAGTTCTCGAGCATCCACATCAACTTCTGCAACGACGACGAGGCCCGGGCCTTGCGCGAGGTCGGCTTCGAGGAGCGCCTCGGGTTTCAGTACCGCTGGCGCAACCGGGGCTATCGCGACTTCGACGATTGGCTAGGTGCGCTGCGCCACCAGCGCCGCAAGGCCGTGCGGCGCGAGCAGCGCGAACTCGAGGAACAGGGGATCGCGCTCCGGACCTTTCGCGGCGACGAGATTCCCGACGATCTCTTCCCGCAGATGTACCATCTATACTTGACCACGGTCGACAAATACGTCTGGGGGCGGCGCTACCTCAACGAACGCTTCTTCGAACTGCTCCGGGGGCGCTTCCGGTCGCAACTCACCTTCATCACGGCCTGGCGCGGCCCGAACCTCATCGCGGGCACCTTCAACGCCGTGAGCAGCGAGGCCCTCTACGGACGCTACTGGGGGACGCACGAGGAGTTGCGCTTCCTGCACTTCAACGTTTGTTATTACGCCTCGATCGCGGAGTGCATCGAACGCGGCATCGGTCGCTTCGAGCCCGGAGCCGGCGGCGACTTCAAGCGCCTGCGGGGCTTTGATCCCGAACCGACGCGTAGCCTGCACTACGTTCGCGAGCCGCGCTTCGCGCGCGCGGTCGAACATTTTCTCGCCGCCGAGCGCGCCGAGGTCGAGCGCGTCATCGGAATCCTGCTCGAACACACCCAGCACCGTCGCGATCGACCGGTGGGCGGGGCGGATTGACGGCCGGCCGGGACGCGTCGGCGGGCGGGGCGGATCGACGGTTCGCCGGGAGGCGCTGGCAGACGAAGTGAATGGACTGTCCGCCCGGACCCGACGGCGGGCACCGTGGCCGCGCAGAGCCCGTGCAGGAATCGCGCCGGCAGCGCGGCGGCGTCGAGGTGCTCCTCACGCCCGCCCCCTCCCGAAGCCGGAATCAAAGAAAAATTCCGGCTCTCAATCGTGCCAGGGACTGCTCAGGAAGTGGCGCGGCCGCAGCAGCAACGTGTCCTTGTGGCGCACCCAGGAGTCTTCGCGTTGGCGCCAGCGTGCGAGCCGGGAATCGTCCTCGGTGTGCCACGCCGCGAGCAGGCGGCCCAGCGCTGCGCCATCGTGCAGGCCGACCAGCACCAGCGCCTCGTCGTCGCGCAAGCAGACGCGGTAGCCACAGACCAGCGACGCGCCCGCGCCCTCGAGTGCAGGCACGCCCTCGCGGCCGAGCGCGGCGAGGTACTCGTCGACCCTGTCGCCCCCGGTGCGCACGATCTGGTGGACGAAGAGTCGAGCCGTGCTGCCGCGGGCGCGCAGCGTCGCGACGTCGGCCGTCCAGTCGGTGGACTCGATCAGCCGGTCAAACCCGCCGCGGCGGAGGTCGAGATTGCTGAGCCACCAGTTTTTGAGCTCGGCGTTCTGGCGGCGCGGCTCGAACTGGCTCTCCATCGCCTCGGCCTGTCGCTGCCAGGTGCGGTTCTCCCACAGGTTGATCGCGACCGGAAAGGGCCCCGTGGCAGCGAGCCCCATCCACAGCCCGAGCATGGTGTTCTTCTCGCCACGGGCACGGCGCTGCTCGCCCTGATGCCGACCGATGCCGTCGAGGTAATCGGCGGCGCGTGTCGGTACCACGTCGACGATCTCGTGCAGATAGACGGCCATGGCGGACCTACCAGATCGCGGCGCCGTCGCGTTCGGCGCGCGGCCAGAAGGGGGTCTCGCGGCTTGCGTAAACCCAATATTCAAAGGAACTCGCGAGGGTCTCGCGCAGGCCCGTGCGCCACGCACGCAGCTCGGGATCGGGCGCATGCTCTGCCTGGTAGGCATTGCACGACGGCAGATCGCGGTAAGCCCACACCGCTGCGAGCAGATCGTTGGTGAAGGCGACCTCGCCGGCAAGCAGCAGATGACGGCCACGCCCGCGGTCGAGCGCGGCGCGGGCCGCCAGCCCCGCGAGTGCTTCGCGGCGTCGACCGGGGAAGAAGCGCAACTCCTCGACGCCGAAGACCCGCGCCTCGAGGCCGTCGCGGAGCTGTTGGTCGAGGTCCGGCGAGAAGGACGTGCCGACCACGATCCGCCCATCGCCACGCCCGCGGTGCGCGAACGAGTCGCGCCAAAACCGGGCCTCGGCCGAGTGTGTGCTGTCGTCGCAGGGGAGTCCGTCGAGCAAGCTCCCCAGTGCCGCGAAGTCCTCGACTTGCCAGATTTCGGTGGTCTCGGGCCAGCGCGCCGTGCTGCCGATCGTGCTGCCGAGCACGACCAGCCGCTGGCCGCGCGCCTCGGCGAGCGGCCGGAACTCGCGCGCCACGGCCTCCAGGTAAGCCTGCTTGCCCCCGCCCTCGATCGCCGAGCGCGCGATGAGGTGGATTGCCACACGACGCGCCTAGCGCGGCGCGTGCGGCGGGTAAAGCCGCGCTGGTTGCCGGCGCCGGACGAATTCGGAGCCCCGACCCGGCCCCGACCGGCCGGGCCCACGCCGCTCTTCCAAGGTGAAGATCGCACTGCATGACCGCAGGCGGCTGACGACCGCGAACGTCATGGACACAGGCCGAACGCGGCACTCCCTGCTGGCCCCATCGGCGGCGGCCTGAGCGAGGGACTCGGGCGCGTGGAGAAGCTCGAGGCAGGCCACGGCACGCTCGACTTCTTCGGCCAGGCCGAGCGTAGTCGCCACGGCGGTGCGCTCGACGACGTGCACCGCGATGTGCCCAGCGTGTCCGGGTTCGCTCCGAGCTGGGTCGGCGACGAATGCGACCGCAGGGAAGCCTGGCGCTGGGACGACGGCGTGCCGGCTGGTCGTTCTGCGAGGTCTTGAGTTTTGTCGCGACATTGTCGCAAGTCGTGTCGCAAGTCAGGAGGCAGCAATCTTCAGACGGACTCCGCTTCATCTCCCTGCGCCGCAGGCGTTTCGCCCTGATGCGGCGATTTCGAGGGTGGGTCTACGGGGGACAGACGCTGCCGGTGGCGGGCGCGCAGGCCCGGATCTCTTCGTTCGCATTGTGCGCCGAAACGCATGCAGCGTGTGTCGCGTATTTCTCGTGGCTCAGGCAGGCCGTGACCGTCATGTCGTACTCAGGGTCGTCGCCGCCGGTGTCGCGGTACCTGATCGTCGTGACCGGTGAGGTCGGTTCGGCCCAGCTGAGTGGGCAGAGCGCACCTTTAGGGCCGGTGTCGACGGAGCCTTCGAGGTCGGAGCAGCCCCACGGCGTTACCCACCTCGGCTCGAGCCACGTCTGTTTCGGGTCACCTTCGTTTTCCTCCAGGAGGTAAAGATGAAGGTTTTCGACGAAGGCTGGCGGGTTATTTTCCTTGTACTTCACCTGCGCTATCGACTTGGGCTTACCTTCCTCCGCGAACGATCCGAGCCACGTGTAGTCGTCCTTGTTGGTCGACGGATGGATCGATCGTTCATGGTCGCCTTGTGGGACCGCCGGGCCGGGCGCGGGATTGGTCTGGCGGCTTGACCCGTTCGAGGTCGGGTAGTCGCCTCCGATTCCGATCGCCGGCCAGTTCAGATGGATCCGAACAGTCGGCATTCTCCACGGGGGCCCTCGCCACCTGCGCCGGCTCGACGATCTGGGCCGACCGGAGCGGGCGGCCTCGAGGGCGAGGGCTTGTCCATGAGCGCGAACCGATCGCGTGCCGTTGGGATGGCGCGCTCGCCTAGCCGCGTCCCAGGCGGCGCCGGGCACTACGAACCAGGCGGTCTCGCGCCCGCCCGTGCGGCCCGGGCGGGTCGGGCGGCGCGGGGCTGGTCTTGGCATGTCGCGAACGGTGCTTCCGCAGGGAACAACTGTTCATCGATATTGAACGCCTACGGAAACTAGATGGCCAACGACGAGCCGAAGAGCCTCCTCGACCAGGTGCGGGAGTCGCGGCGCCGCGAGAACCGGCGCATGCGGCGACTGCGCGACGTGCTCGAGGCCCTCGCGGGGCAGAAGGACGAAGGCGGCGCAGAGGGACACGCCGGCTCCCTGTTGCCAGGGAAGGAGCCGGGGATACCGGTAAGGTCGTCTCCTGATGCGGCGCCGACGGGCCGACGCCGGCCGCCGCAGCCTCGGTGAACTCCCCGGCGACGCAGGCCCAACCTTCTCGCGAGAGCAGGCGAGGTCGGCGTCAGAGGGCCTCCTGGACCGGGGCATTTTGTGTCGCCACTGCCGCAGAGCGGGTCGACGTGCCGCCGCATCTCGCGGCCCTGTTCTCACAAATTTAGGCGAAATGTCCGATCCGCTCGCGCCATGCGGCGTGCCGTCGTGCTGGCCGTGATTCCCGGAGTGCTGGAGCCTCGGGGCATGCCACCACGACCTCGCTCTCGCCGCGACCGCAAGATCCGCGTACTATGGAGTGGCGAATGCATTGGTCGTGACTGCGTCTCCGTCCGAGATCGTCGTGGACGTGTATGTATGGAACAGCTCGTTGGCGGTCCCTCAGGATGGGCAATTCTTTCTTGCCGTGTATCCGCTCAACTGAAGTGTTCCCTGAAACGCGCCGAGTCCTCGCGATGTGGTGTGCCCCGGAGTTACTGGCGGATCGCGCCGGAGGCGTCCTCGTCGCCTGACCGCGCACGTCCATCCAGAGGGGCCATTCCTGCCAAACGATCCGCGCGGATCAGCCCACGCTACATCTTTCCGCGCGGATCGAGCCAGATCGGCGAGGTCAGGGCGCGTTCCTGGATCGAGCGCGGGAAGGCGTCGTCGCAGCATTCGGCGAAACCCTCGCCGATGGTTGCGGGCTCGTCGCAGCGCACGCCGGCGTCGTTGCAGAGGAAGGTCGTCCAGCGACAGGTCGGCACTTCGAGGACGCGGGCGTAGTAGACCGCTTTCACGGCCGGGTCGAAGTCGGGGTCGGTCCAGACTTGACATAGGGCCGTGGCGCCTCCGCCCGAGACGGTGCAGCTCCCGGTGTCGAGCTGCGCTCCCGGCGCGTCGACCAGATCGACGACCTCTTCGCGCAGAGTATCGCCCTCGAGCCAGCCCTTGATGATCTGAATGCGCTCCAGTGGTGCGCCGGGCACCGCGGTCGTACCGGCGTCGCGCAGCGCGCTCACCACGAAGCGCGGGGCCTCTCCCGGGGCAGGCGACGGAGGGGCCTGCAGCACGCCGCCCATCGGCACACCGCGAGCGTAGCCGGTCGCGACCAGGTCGCTGCGCTGGCAGATGTCCGTCGGCAGATCGAAGCCGCCGAAGAAGCGCACCACCATGCGCGGGCCGCTGGTCGAGTATGCCTCGCGCCGGCGCATCGCCGCGAAGAGCGCATCGCGCGAGTTCTCCTCGGCCCACAGCACGGCGAGGCCGCCCGGACTGAATTCGACATCGTCGGGCAGGCCGATGGGCATCCTCACAGAGTTTGGCGTGCCGGCGCCGCCGTGGCCCTGATGACCGCGTTCCTGCACCAGGCCGGGTGTGCCCAGATGGGTGTCGGTGCTGCCGATCAGGCCGAAGCGGAACGGGTTGGTGCCGAATTTTTTCTCCAGCGCGAGGCCCTGGTGCAGCGCGTTGCGCACGAAGCTGGTCGGCTCGTTCTTGCCGGTGCCGGCGTCAAAGCTCGAGAACTTGGCCGAGAAGTTATCGTAGGGGAGCTGCTCGAAAGTACAGGCTTCGTCCTCGGTGCCCACGCCAAGCCGGCACTCGGAGTCGCCCTTGTGCTGCGTCACCTCGACCAGCGGCTCGGCGCGCGCGCGGGCTTGCACATAGGCCTCGGTGAACGCTTCGCCGTCGTCCTGCTCGGGCAGGAAGAGCAGTCCGCTGGAGAGGTTCGAGTTGTGCGGGATGGCGAGCCACTCGCAGCCCTGCTCCTTGCGGCAGACGCGGTCGAGCCCGCTCCAGAGATCGCGTACCGGGCCGACGTCGAGCGCGCTCACCGGCAGGTCCGGGACCGAGCTGCCGCGGAAGATCACGTTGCGGTGGAGATTGCGCCCGAGCGGGGCGGCGGTCCATTCGTAGCCGATGAAGCTCGTGAATGTGCAGGCCGCCGAGCGGTCGTAGGCCTCTTCGGCCGCGTCGCGGATCTCGCCCCAGGGGGCTGCGGCGGCAAGCTTGCAGTCGCGGCCCTCGTCTCCACAAAACTTGGAGCGTTGCGGTGATTCGCGATCGGAGACCGGCGAATTGAGGACGAAGAAGGCCAGCGCGGGCCAGCGCCGGAAGAGCACGCAGGCGGGCCATTTGTAGCCGGGGAGACCTTCGGTGGTGCAGGTCCGCAGCTCGCCCAGGAACTCGCTGTGGTCGGTGACGGCCGCGAAATCGAGTGGTCGGTCGATGCGGGCGTGCCGCAGTGCCTTGCCCTCGGGTGTCCAGGGTTGCAGCCCGATCTCCTCGCCACGCGCGAAGCGGTAGGCATCGCGCGGCCGGCTGCGCGTGCCCTGCGTGGCGGCGTCGAGCGAGAGACCGGTGTGGACGTGCAGGTCGCCGACGAAGGGCTGCCGCAGCGGATCGTGGTCGGCGCAGGCTGGTCGCTGCTCGGTGCGCTCGAAGGGCGGTGCTGCGGGCGTGGTGGCGGCGGCGTGGCTGGTCAGAACGGTGAGCGTCAGCCCGAGAGCCAGCGCGAACCCGCGCGCCGGGGCCCGCGGCTGCTTCTTGTCGTCAGTCACGGATAAATTCATGGCAAGAGGCTCGTCCAACGCACCGCGGCGCCGTCATTCACCAGCGGGGTGGCGTAGATCGGGGTCAGGGCCGCGATCATGAGGGCGAACGAGGCCGCGAGGACCAGCGCTCGGGCGCGGGCCTCGCCGGCGCCGCGGCTTACCCGCGCCACCACACGGGTGGCGACCATGCGAAGCACGACGAGCCAGAGGAGGGTCTCGACGCAAAAGAGCAGTGCGATGACGCCTCCCGGACCCATCGCACCTTCGGTCACGAGGAGGGCTATGCCCATCAGGGCGAGCTGGAGCAGCCAAGCCACCGGGACGTGCCCCGAGCCGAAGGCCCAGTAGGGCACGGGTAGAAACAGGATCAGCGCCAGCCAGAGCAGCCGTCGCGCGCGCGGCGGGGACATGCGCGGGTTTTTCATGCGCGGCTTGCGGGGTCAACGGCGGGCGTCGTCGCGCCGGGGGATCGGGCGAGCAGTGGACCTCGTCAAGCAGGACGACACTCGCCGTGGCCGAACCTGGGGGGGAGCGAGCCGTGCGCAAGGGGCGAAGCTGCGCGCGCAGAGTGGGGGCACGTCTCGCCGTGTGCCGAGCCGTGCCCGGTGGGTCGGTCGCTGGGACCGCCGCGCAGATCGCGGTCAGGCGCGACCTCTGGTCGGTGCGCGAGGCGCGCTCCGCGGGCCGTAGCTGGAGGGATGGTTCGGCGCCGCCGGCGGGCTTGGCTGTCTGCCTTGAGCTTTGGCCCTCCGGGCGACGGTGTCCCGGTACCGCTCGCCGCCGTTCCGGGGGCGTACCGCGCGGTACAGGTTCGTCCGTTCCTGGACGTTCATGTGGGCGCATGAGCTGGAAAGCGCCTGAATTACCGAGCTTTCTCTGCTGGCACGCAAATCGCTCCGGAGTCGTGTCGGGGGAGGAACTGCACATGGAAACCACGACCACGAACCGCCGCTCGGAGGCCACGCCCGCGAACCCACGTCGCGTCATCGCGGTCGGCCGCCGCGTCAAGGATGGCTGGCTCGTCCGGACGCGCCTGTGGCGTTACCTCGACGAGCGCGAAGCCAAGGCGCCCGCGCGGCGCGATTCCGGCGCGGCCTGAGTCGCCCCACTCTCGTCAAGCTTATTCGTTCCGGCGGCGGTCAGCAGTGGCTCAACCGCGCACGCCCGTCCCGGCGCCCGTACCCGCGGTTCGTCCCGAGCAGCGGAGTGCGCATCGGAGTCACGCCCCACGGTGCGCGGCAGGCCCGGGGCCTGCGCCCGCGGAGGTAGGGACGCGGGCTTCGCCCTGCAGTGGGCGCCCGTCCCATGGGTTGATACGGCGCGGCCCAGACGCTCCGGTTTGGCGCAGGCTTCGCCCCACAGGGCACGCTCATTCCGTGCCCGCGCCCGCGGAATTAGAGGCGCGCGCCAAGGACGCGGGCTTCGCCCTGCAATGCGCGCCCGTGCCCGTATCGGCTTGTGCGCCGCTCCCGCGACGGGGTCCGAGCTGCGGCGAACCCTCGCCCTCGAGGGGCCTCACCGATTGACGCTTCCATGCCCGCGCGCCGAGCGGGATCGAGCGCGCAGTGGCGGCGAAAGTTCGCACTTCGCCCTTCTTATTCCCCACAATTTCCCTAACTTGGCCCTGGGACGAGCCCTGATGGCCAATCATTCCACCGCTCAGGCTTTGAGCCGGATGCCGGAGGCGTTCGTCTCGGACACCGCGATCCGTCGCGCGGTTTCGCAGGTGGTCAATAAAGAAAAACTGCGCAAGCTCGTCTCCCAGCTCCATGCGCGGAATCTGACCGACAGGCCTGATGCGGTCGTCCGCCGCAATCGGTGGCATGTCGTCGCTGGTTCGTTTCCCGGCGAGCGGATCGCGGACCGAACCTCGCTGGAGAACGCGCCGGCCGAGGATGGCTCGATCCTTCTGGGCGCCGGACGCGGCAGCGCTGTCGGCCTGCCGGGCGTCGCGTTGCGGCCAAGGCACCGCAAGGGGCCGGTGGCGACTGACCGACCGGCGCTGCCTTCGCGTGCGTGCGGTATCCGGCGCGTCGCGTGAGCACGGCGTACCGCGGGCGTTTCGCGCCCTCGCCGACCGGCGATCTGCACCTCGGCTCGGCCGCGGCCGCTCTGGTGGCTTGGTGCGCGGCGCGGGAGGCTGGCGGCACCTTCGTCGTGCGGATCGAGGATCTCGATCGGCCGCGTCTGGTCGCCGGTGCCGAGGAGCGCCAGCTCGCGGATCTGCGCTGGCTCGGCCTCGACTGGGACGAGGGGCCGGACAAGGGAGGGGCCTCGGGCCCGTATCGCCAGTCCGAACGTGCGGCGGCGTATGCCGCGGCACTCGCTGATCTGCGTACGCGCGGCCTGGTCTATCCCTGTGATTGTTCGCGGCGCGAGATCGCAGCCCTGGTGAGTGCGCCGCACCCCGGCGAGGACGGACCGCGCTATCCGGGGACTTGCCGCGCGAGCGAACCGACGCGGACCTGGCGGCGGCAGCCGGCCTGGCGCTTTCGTGTCGAGTCCGGGGTCACCGTTGTCGAGGACAAATTGCTCGGCCGCTTCGAACAGGATGTCGAAGCCCGGGTTGGCGATTTCGTTGTGATTCGGGCCGACGCCGTGCCGGCCTACCAACTGGCGGTGGTGGTCGACGATCTGGCGATGCGGATCAGCGAGGTCGTGCGCGGCGCGGATCTGCTCGACTCGACGCCCCGTCAGATTTTGTTAGCGCGTGCGCTCGACGGCACGGTCCCGCGCCATGCCCACCTGCCGCTGGTGCTCGCTGCCGACGGTACCCGTCTGGCCAAGCGTGAGGGCGGGGCGACGATCGCCGAGTTGCGCGCGGCGGGCCTGTCCGCGCCGCAGCTCGTTGGGCAGTTGGCGGCGATGCTCGGTTTGGTCACCGTGGAAGAGGGGCGGGCGGGCCTTCTGCCATTCGAGCTTCTCGGCGCCGGCCGGCTCGACAGACTCGCCGGGCAGCGCGAAGTACGCTGGCGACCGGGGCAGGGCATCGCCGACTGATCGCGCGCGGGCGCAGCGGGAGCCGCGCAGCATGGTCCACTCCGCATCCTGGCGCAGAGCCTCGCCGACCGATCGCGTGCGGGCGCGAGGTCGAGTTCGGCCACGATCGGCCGGCGCGCGACCCGGTCGGAATGGGTCGGGGCTCGCTTCTCCGCGCGCGCCGCATTCAGCTTCCGAGCCGTGATCGGCCGGGACGTGTTGCTGTCCCAAAGCGGGTTCCCCTGCGCGCGTGCGGGCGTTCAGCCCACCGTCCAGCGTGGCGGACGCTTCTCGGCAAACGCGCGCGGGCCTTCGCGGTAGTCGGGGTGGTTCCAGTGGCGGTAGATCTCGCGCCAACCGTGTTCGAGGCCGTCTGTCAAGCCGTGTTCGAGGGCCGTCCACAGGGCGCGCTTGCTGGCGGCGATGGTCGCCGGCGAGAATTCTGCGATGGTCGCGGCGAGCGCGCGGGCGCGTGGCAGCAGGTCCGCGCTGGGCAGAACCTCGCTCACCAGACCGAGGCGGTGCGCGGTGGTGGCGTCCATGCGTTCGGTGCCGGAGACGAGCATCATTCGCATCACTTCGCCAAACGGCATGCGGCGCAGGAGCCCGATGGCCTCGAGTGCGAAGACCTGGCCGACCCGCACATGAGTGTCGAAGAAAGTCGCGTGCTCGGCGGCCAGCACCAAATCGGCGTCGGCGACGAAGTGCAGCCCGGCGCCGAGACACATGCCGTTGACCGCGACGATGACCGGTTTGTCGAAGCCCTCGTGGAGGAAAGCGGTGGGCGTGCTGCGGTACCACGGGCCCTGCGACGGACCCTCCGTGCCGCCGATCGAACCGGTCGCGGCGGTGTCCTTCAGGTCGGCGCCGGAGCAGAAGGCACGTTCGCCGGCACCGGTCACGATGACGACCCGAACCTCGCGATCTTCGTGTGCCCGCCGGAAAGCGGCAGGCAGTTCGGTCTTGAGCAAGTTCGCGTTCAGGGCGTTGTGGCGGTCTGGGCGGTTCAGAGTGAGCGTCAGGACGGGGCCGTCCTTCATCCACAGGAGATCGGTGTCGTTCATGCTCGTGCCTCCTTCGTCCGACTCCTGTAGCGGCAGCCCTCGTCGTGGGCGAGGTCGCGGTGCGGGTGCGCGCCGGTCGGTCACGGGGGGCCGCGCGGTGTCGGTCACGGTGCAGGCGCGCGCGGCGAGGGTGCGGCTTGTCCGTCCTGTCGCGCCAGCCCGCGTCGCCGCGAGGGTCTCGGGTGCACGCGCCGGGACCCGCGATCGGAGCGTGGCCCGGCCGGCGCCCTCACGTCCTGCCGTGATGTTGAGGGCGCTGTCGCGTCGGTCAATCCAATCGGTAGAGGCGGCGGCAGTTCTCGCCGATGGCCTTGCTCCGGATGCGCGCGTCGAGGCCGTGGAACGCCGTCTCGATGGCCGCCCGCGAGTGCGGGAACGTGCTGTCGGGGTGCGGGTAGTCGGAGGCCCACATCACGTTGTCCTCGCCGATCAGCGGAATCACCCGCGGGCCCTGAGGCTCCTCCTCGAAGGTGACCATCACCTGGCGGCGGAAGATCGCACCTGGTTTCTCGCGCAGGCGGTAGTCGGCCGCCTGAGGCGTGTGTTTCTCGAAGGCCCCGTCCATGCGTTCGAGGGCGTAGGGAACCCAGCCGATGCCGGCCTCGGCCAGCACCAGCGTCATTCCAGGATTGCGTTCGAGCGCGCCGGAGAAGAGCATCGCCATCAGCGGCTCGTCGAGTTGCATCGGGGCGATGGCGGCCCAGGCCGCGAGCTGCCAGCTCCCGGGCTTGGGTGTGAGTAGCGAAGTGCCGCCGCCGATGTGGAACGAGAGCGGCAGGCCCGAGGCGGCACAGGCTTGCCAGAGGGGCTCCCAGGCCGGGTCGGAGACCTGCGTCTCGAAGGCGAAGAAGATCGCTCCGCGATGGCCGGCCGCGGCGACCCGCTCCAATTCTGTCACCGCGGCTGCCGGGCTGTGCGTCGGCAGGACGGGCAGCACGCAGAGACGGCCGGGCGCGTGCGTGTTGAACTCTGCGGCCCAGTCGTTGTACGCGGCGAGGCACTGCGCCTTCAGCTCGGGGTCGGGAATCTGCAGCCCGAGCAGCGAGGGGCCGTAGATCACCGACGACCAGATCCCGTCGAGGTCCATATCGGCGAGCCGCAGATGCGGCGTGCTCGAACGCAGGCCGTCGTCCTCGATGCCGGCGCGCGAGATCGCACTGAACTCCGGCCGGGCCATGCGGCTCGGTCCGAGGAAGCGCTCACCCGCGATCCAGGCATCACCGGTCTTGAGCTCGACGACGTGCGGGATCTGCGCGTGCAGGGCGGCGGGCATACGCGCGGTCCACAGCTCGGCCGGTAGATGCCAGAGATCGAGGTGATCGTCGCACGAATAAATCCGCTCGCCGTCCATTGGGGGTCCTCCGTTCCCTCTGCCCATAGGCCGGCGGCTCGACCGCCACAAACGCAGACCGCCAGCTCGGGCCTCCTGAGCGATCGGGCCGGGACGCCGCCGGGCGCTCGATCATGGTCGCTGCCCCGCCGTGCGGGCCCGGCTGGCCGGGGTACGAATCAGACGCGCAGCTCCGGCAGCGGCACCCCGGCGGCGCGCAGCCGGTCGAGCAGAGCGAGCAGCGCATGGCCCAGGCCGAGGACCACGAACGAGCCGGCGGCGAGGAGCAGCGTGTGTTCGGGCCGGCTCAGGTCCTCGTAGAGCGGTCCCGAGCAGCCGCCGAAATTACAGTGACCGTCAAACCAGTACACGAGTCCGTTGTGCGTCACCATCTGGCCGAGATAGAGCCCCCACGAATGGCGGCCGAGCCACGCAAGCGGGCGGGCGACGCCCAACGCGAGGGCTTGCCCGCCGAACGCATCGGTGCGGGCGCCTGCGGCGATAGCTTGCATGACGAAGAGCAGCGCCAGCGTGAGCGGCAGGGCCCAGAGGTGGTCCACGACCCGCTGCAACTGGACGATCACGAGCGGTGTGGTGTGGAAGCGCCGGGCGAGTTCGACCAGACCGACCAGCGAGATCTGTTCCAGCGCGGGCGCCATCAGGGCGAGTGCCGCGAACGCGGCGAGAGCGACGCGCACGGGGATGCGCGGCAGCCAGCGTGCGAGATAGATTCCAAAGGCGACGTCAAGCAGGAGCCGCGGCCCGAAGACGAACCAGGCCTCGAGTCCGATCAGGTCGCGCAGCGCGCGGGCCTCGAACTGGAGCGGCAAGGCCACAAGAGCGCCGACGGCCACGAGCGCCACGGGGCCGAAGCGTCGAGTGAAGGCTGCGAGGAGTGGAAAGACGAGAGCCAGCTCGAGGATCACGGTCACGAACCAGCTCATGCCGACCCATTTGAAGTAGCCCATCAGGTGCAGGAACGGCAGTCCCGCAGTGATCTTGACGTGCCGTAGTCCGGGTTGGAGCAGGGCCACCAGCAACCACCACGCGGCGATCGCGCTCCAGGTGGGGACCAGGATGCGGCGCAGGCAGCGCAGCGCCCAGGTCCGCATGACGCCGGGGCCGTCGTGGTGGTGGAACCACTGGATCGAGTTCGTGCCGAAGAGGATCAGGAAGACCGGCACGGCCTGCAGGAAGAGGAGGGTCATCCAGCGCGAAGGCCCGAGAGTCTCGGCGTGGATGAAGGTCACGCCGATGATCGCCCAGCCCTTCACCATGTCAATTGCTGGAATACGCATGGCCGTCGTCGCACACGTCTCTTACACGCGTTCCGCAGCAGCGCGAAGTTCGCCGCGTTCGCCCCGCCCAGGTCTCGTGCGCGCTGCTCCGGGCGCCCCTGCCGTAACGGGGACAGGCTCGGGGCCCGAGATCGACACGCCGCAGCGCCGAAGGTCTCGGGCAACCTGCGAGTGCATCGCCCGCGCCAACCGAGAACTCGAACGAGCCAGAGCCTCCCGGCGCCGCTCGGTCGCGGGCGTCGAACGATCGCGCCGCTCAGCGCCGGGGCCGGGCGGCGCGCGGCGTGATTTACTCGACGGTCACGGTCACCTGGTCCGGCGTCTCTGCGGAGGACCTGCCGATGAGGAGGGTGTAGTCGCCCGGCTCGACCGACCAAGCGCGGCGCTCCTCGTGCCAGATCGCCAGAGCGCGCTCGTCGAGGGAGATGTGGACGCGCCGCGACTCATTTGGCGCGAGCGCCACCTTGGCGAAACCCCGGAGCTGCTTGGGTGGCTCGCCGAGCGTCGGGGGATACGCGACGTAGACCTGGACCACCTCGGCTCCGGCGCGGCGGCCGGTGTTGGTCACCTTCACCTCGACCTCGAGAGACTCCCCGGGGCGGAGGCGGCGCGGTGATACCTTCGCTCTACCGAGCTGGAAGCTCGTGTACGAGAGCCCGTGGCCGAAGGGAAAGAGCGGGACCTCGCCGGTGGCGTCGTACCAGCGGTAGCCGACGGCGAGGCCCTCGTCGTAGAAGACGCTTCCGTCAACTCCCGGATAGCGCTCGGCTCGGCCGGCGGCCGGCCCTTGCCCGTCGGTTGCGGGAAAGGTGATCGGAAGTTTGCCGGAGGGATTCGCGTCGCCGAAGAGCACGGCGGCGGTGACGGCGCCGTCCTCGCCGCCGGGGTACCAGCCCTCGACCACGGCTGCGACCCCATCGAGCCACGGCATGAGCACCGGCGAGCCGGCGTGGACCACGACCACGGTGCGGGGATTCGCCGCTGCCACGGCGGCGACGAGCTGGTCCTGCCCGTCGGGAAGTGCGAGGGTCTCGCGGTCGTGCCCCTCGGCCTCGAAGTTGCCGACGACGACGACGGCCACGTCGGCCTCGGCAGCCAGGCGGACGGCCGCGTCGACGTCGCCGCTCGAGTCGCTCGCGATTTCGATACCTGATCCAGCGAGCCGGGCGGCGATGCCCTCGAGTGGAGTGCTGGAGCGGATCGGATTCACCATCGAGCTTCCGCCGCCGCCGATCGCTGCTCGTCCAGCCCAGGGACCGAGCACGGCGAGGCGTTCGAGGCGCGATTCGTCGAGCGGCAGGATCTCGTCGCGATTGAGCAGCAGCACGGTGCCCGCGACCGCGATCTCGTGCGCGATCGCGGCGTGTTCCTCCGCCGGGATCGGTGACGTCCCGAACTCGCGGTCGAAGAGCCCGAAGCGGATCATCTCGCGGTAGCGGCGGCGCAGCATGTCGTCGAGGCGCTCCGCGGAGACCTCGCCGGAATCGATCGCCGCGCGCAGCGCGTCGCCGAAGAACCGTGGCGTCGGCATCTCGAGGTCCATCCCTGCGTTGGCGGACGCGACGGTGCTCTTCGCCGCGAAAAAATCGGATTGTACGAAGCCGCGAAAACCCCACTCGCCCTTGAGGACGTCGGTCAGGAGCCAGCGATTCTCGCAGGCGAACGCGCCACCTACGCTGTTGTAGGAACACATCACCGAAGCCACGTCCGCCTCGCGCACGGCGGCCTCGAAGGGCGGAAGGTAGAGTTCGCGCAAAGTGCGCTCACTCGCCCGCACGTCGACCGACATCCGCTGCTCCTCCTGGTTGTTGGCGATATAGTGCTTGACCATCGCCAGGACGCCGTGAGCCTGGATTGCGCGGATGTTGGCCACCGCGACGCGCGAGATCAGGAAGGGGTCCTCGCCGTAGGCTTCGAAGGTGCGGCCGTTGATGGGCACGCGCGCGAGGTCGACGTCCGGGGCCTCGATCAGGTTGCGGCCGATCGCCCGCATTTCGGCCCCCTGCACGTCGCCGTAGCGTGTCGCCATGGCGGGGTCCCATGTGGCCGCGAGGAGCAGCGGCGATGGCAGTGCGGACGCGGGGACGTTGCCGAACACCTGTGGGCCCGGGCCTACGCCGGCCGGGCCGTTGGTCACGGTGAGCGCCGGGATCCCGAGCTCCGGAATGCCGTGCACAATCCGGAAGTCCTCCGGAGGCGCGCTACCGTGTGTCTGTGCGATCTTCTGCTCGAGGGACATTCGGGAGACGATCGCGCGCGCGCGTGCGTCGGCCGCGTCGTCCGGCGACCCGTCGGCGCACCCGCCCAGCCCACCTGCCAGCACGGCGATCAGCGCCAGGGCGCGAAGGTATCGGGCATCTCTTTCGAACATCTCGGCTCTCCGTTGGCTGAGGATGCCTTCCTGCAGGTGCAGGAGGCAAACCGAGCGCGTGAAAGAGGATCATGACCCACGGATCAGCCGCGGAGAGGCGGCACGATTGGGGCGAGACAAGGCTGGGCGGAAAGCAGCCGGGGATGCGCTGCCCCGGGAAATTCCGTGTTGTCCAGGGAGTCCCCGAGATCTGGCCGGCCTGGGGTGGGCCCGCCCAGCTCGATAGCCAGCCTTGCGTCGTCGAGGGGTCCAGCGATGCCTTGCCGCCACGGGCCTTGTGCGGTGCGGGCGGGAGGACGTTGCGGTATTCGGCAAGCGGGTGTCCTACGCCGTCAAGGA